>Ga0208271_100025_pt1 | contig 146790 bp, 123 predicted proteins | sample LakWasM111_LOW13_2_FD_183927 | JGI IMG/M metagenome (GOLD analysis project Ga0208271, IMG submission 183927) | Freshwater sediment methanotrophic microbial communities from Lake Washington under simulated oxygen tension - Sediment Metagenome... | ecosystem: Environmental > Aquatic > Freshwater...
GATGCGGTGTACCTGCTCAATCACCGGCCCCGCAAGTGCCTGGGTTACCGCACCCCGCATGAAGTCTTCTATGGCCTGAAGTCTCAGCCGATTACACTGCCTTTTGTTGCGCTTTGTACTTGAATCCACCACAAAATATGGCCTCAGCCCAATAAATACGTACGCAAGCAGCTATCAATTCAGGAGCGACTGCTGTTGCAGCGCAACCAGCTCGCTGATGCCTTTTTCAGCCAGCAGCAGCAGCGCGTCCATTTCCTGGCGCGAAAAGGCCGCGCCTTCGGCGGTGCCCTGCACTTCGACGTAATGGCCGGCGCCGGTCATCACCACGTTCATGTCGGTATCGCAGCTCACGTCTTCAATGTATTCGAGGTCGAGCAAGGGCGTGCCCTGCACGATGCCGACGGAAATCGCGGCCACGTGCCCGATGATCGGTGTTTCCTTGAGTTTGCCTTCGGCCAGCAGCTTATTCACAGCGTCCTGCGCCGCGACAAAGGCGCCGGTGATGCTGGCCGTGCGGGTGCCGCCGTCGGCCTGGATCACGTCGCAGTCCAGGTGAATGGTGCGTTCACCGAGTTTTTTCAGGTCAAACACCGCGCGCATCGAGCGGCCGATCAGGCGCTGGATTTCCTGCGTGCGGCCGCTCTGCTTGCCGCGCGCGGCCTCGCGGTCGCTGCGGGTGTGGGTGGCGCGCGGCAGCATGCCGTATTCAGCCGTGACCCAGCCCTCGCCGCTGCCTTTTTTGTGGCCCGGCACTTTTTCCTCGACCGAGGCGGTGCACAACACCCGGGTCGCGCCAAACTCGATCAGGACCGACCCTTCCGCATAAGCGGTGTAGGCACGGGTGATGCGCACCGGGCGCAACTGGTCGGCGGCACGGGCGCTGCTTCGCGAAAATGAACTCATGGTCAGGGCTTTCTGGCGTCGCTACGCCCGGGAAACAGAAGAGAAGGAAAGAAGGAAAAAAAAGGGAAACATCAGGCCCAAGGCAGCACCTGGGCCCATGGCGGCCAGGCCGGAAACTCAGGCCTTTTTTGCCGCGGAGCGGCGTATCGCCTCGTTGATTTCGGCGATGGAGCGTTCGATCGCTGCATCGTCAAGGTCTTCGACGCTGGAATCGAGCACGCCGGCCTGGATGGTTGATGCAAACACGCCGTCCATGATGCTGTCGGTCGACACGCCGCGCGTCGATTCGAAGGCGTCGGGCGTTTCCCACTCCATGGCCAGCACGGTGACGTTGTCGCTGTGCTCGCCGCCATTGCGCAGCGCATGTTCGACCATGTCGGGCACGGCGTCAGACACGCTGTTTCCAGCCATGTGGCGCACAATTTCAGCGTCGGTCAGTGTGCCCCACAGGCCGTCGGAGCAGAGCATCAGTTTGTCGCCCTGCTGCAGGACCACCGGGCCGGCGATGTCAAACACCGGCTTGGACGGGGAGCCCAGGCAGGTGAACAAAATGTTGCGGTTCAGGCGCTCGAGTTTGATGATGCCGGCGTTTTGCTGCTCCAGGTAGGAGTGGTCGCGCGTCCGCGTCAGCAGTTCGCCGTCACGCACCACGTAGAGCCGCGAGTCGCCGCAATGAACCCAGGTCGCACCCGAGCCCTGCAGGATGGCAGCCACCACTGTTGTCCGGGGCGTGTCGAGCATGCCTTTTTCGCTGGCATAACGGATGATCTGGTGGTGCGCCGCCATCAGGGCCGACGACAGGAATTCGGTGGTGTCCCTGACCAGCGGCCGGGCTTCCTTCTGATACAGCGCAGAAATGGTCTGCAGCGCCAGCTGCGCCGCGACCTCGCCTTCAGGGTGGCCGCCCATGCCGTCGGCCAGCACAAACAGGCCCGACTCGCGGGTGTAGCAGTACCCCATGCGGTCTTCGTTTTTCTCGCGACCGCCCTTGCGACTGACCTGAAAGACCGAGAATTTCATTTGAATTTCGTCGCAAAGCCAGTGGCCTTGCGCGCGGTTTTCTTGGTGTCTGACACCATGTTGTCAAACTGCAGCCGCATTTTTTCGCCGACGGTCAGCTTGGTGTAGCGCCGCTCACCCTCGCGGCTGAGTTCTTTCTGCAGGGCAAAAACCGATTGCGGCCGCGACAAGGGATCGAGTGACATGCACCATTCAACCACTTCAATGAGGTTGTCGGAATACACGCCGCGCAAGCGGGACAGTGCAAGCGACAGACGGTCTTTTTCAAGCCGCTGCGGCGCGTCATTGGGCGGGTAGCCCTGCATGGTTGCGTAAATGCAGGCGCCGATCGCGTAAATGTCGGTCCACGGCCCCATTGACGAATCACGCCGGTACATCTCGGGCGCAGCAAAGCCCGGGGTGTACATGGGCCGGATGAAATTGCCCTCCTTGCTCAGCACCTCGCGGGCGGCACCAAAGTCGATCATCACGGCCTTGTTGTCGTCGGTCACGAAGATGTTGGCCGGCTTGATGTCCAGGTGCAGCATCTTGTGCTGGTGCACGATGCGCAGCCCGCGCAGGATCTCGTCGAACAGCGAGCGGATGGTCGACTCGCGAAACACCTTCTGTTTTTTGAGCTCGCGTGCGGTGATGATGAAATCCTGCAGGGTGCCGCCCTCCAGGTAGTTCATCACCATGTAGACGGTTTCGTTTTCGCGGAAGAAGTTCAGCACGCTCACCACGGACGCGTGCGAGATCTGGGCCAGCGACCGGCCTTCCTCGAAAAAACTTTTCAGGCCCAGCCGGTACAGCGACAGCTTTTCGGGCTGCACCTGGGGCAGCAACTCGCCCGGCGGGCGGCTGGCCAGCGAAGACGGCAGGTACTCCTTGATGGCGACCTGCTGACCCTCGTTGTCAACAGCCAAGTAAACTACCCCAAACCCGCCGGCCGACAGCTTGCGCACCACGCGATAGCCACCAATGACGGTATCGGGTGGAAGTGACGCGGGCTTGACCTTTGACATAATTCGGGATTAAGCAAGGTGACGGGATCACCAAGTCCTGTTTCTCTACAAAAGCGTATTACTCAATGTCAGTTTACAGCATGACAGGCTATGCAGCCGTCCAGTCCACCCCTGCGCGAAATACCCCGGAAACGGACGCCGGGACGGACACCAGCGCACGCCTGGGCGTGGAAATACGCTCGGTCAACAGCCGCTTTCTGGATCTGGCCTTCCGCCTGCCCGATGAGCTGCGTCAGGCCGAACCGGCCCTGCGCGAACTGCTGACCGGCAAGCTCAAGCGCGGCAAGATAGAAATGCGTGTCTCGCTGGAGAGCAGCTCCGGCAGCAGCCTGCGCGCCCCGGCGGCAAGCACGCTGCAGCGACTGGGCTCGCTGGAAGACACGGTGAAATCCTGGCTGCCCCACGCCGCAGCCCTGAGCGTGGCCGATGTGCTGCGGCTGGCGAGCGGCGAAGACAAAACCACCCACGACTACAGTGACGAGTTGCTCAAGCTGTCCAAAAAAGCCCTGAAGGACCTGCTGGCGGCCCGGGAGCGTGAAGGCGCCAGGCTGGCGCAGATGCTGCTGGACCGCACGGCCCAGTTGCGGGCGCTGGCAGCCTCGGCCGTGCCCATGGTGCCCAAGCTGGTCGAGCAGCAAAAAATCCGCTTCATGGAACGCTGGCAGGAAACCATGGCGCTGGGCGGCGGCAGCAGCCTGCCTGAAGCGGCACAGGACCGGGCCCTGACGGAAGCCACCTCCTTTGCGATACGCATCGATGTGGCGGAGGAAATCACGCGGCTGTCCTCCCATCTGGACGAAATCGACCGGCTGCTGGCCGCTGGCGGCGAAGTCGGCAAACGGCTCGACTTCCTGATTCAGGAGCTGCACCGTGAAGCCAACACGCTGGGCTCCAAATCCGGGTCGCTGGAGCTTACCCATGTCTCGGTGGACATGAAGGTGCTGATCGAGCAGATCCGCGAGCAGGTCCAGAACATCGAATGAGGCCCGCCCGGCCCTGAATCAACCCATCTACAAGAAGCTGACGCCATGGACTATCCCGGAAACCTGTTTGTTGTCGCTGCACCCAGCGGGGCCGGAAAATCCAGCCTGGTCAAGGCCCTGATGGAGCTTGATGCGCGGGTGCAGCCGGCGGTGTCGCACACCACCCGGCCGCCGCGCGGACAGGAAAAGCATGGCCGCGAATACTTCTTCATTTCGCCCGAGGAGTTTGATGGCATGGTGCTGCGGGACTCCTTCCTGGAGTGGGCGCATGTCCATGGCCACCGCTACGGCACGTCGCGGCAGACGATCGAGGAACGCGTGGCGACCGGTGCCGACGTCATCCTGGAAATCGATTTTCAGGGCGCGATCAACATCAAGCGTATTTTCAACAACGCGGTACTGATCTTCATCCTGCCGCCGAGCTGGGAAGAGCTGCGCTCACGGCTGGAGCGGCGCGGCGAGGATACGCCGGAAGTGATCGAATTGCGGCTTAAGAATGCGGCCATCGAGATGGCCCAGGCCCACGAATTCGATTTCGTTATAATCAACGAGTTATTTGAACGAGCCGTTTTCGACCTAAAAACCATTGTTCACGCCCAGCGGCTCAAGTTTGCAGCCCAAAGACGTGCCCGCGCCGAGACCTTCCAGGCCCTGCACATTGCCTGACCTGCTGCTGCTTCATTCCCCCTATTGCATTTAACCCGGAGATCATCATGGCCCGCATCACTGTTGAAGACTGCCTGGAAAAAATCCCCAACCGCTTCCAGCTCGTTCTGGCCGCGACCTACCGCGCGCGCATGCTCAGCCAGGGCCATGCCCCCAAAATCGAGAGCAAGAACAAGCCAGGCGTGACCGCCTTGCGCGAAATTGCCGAAGGCAAAATCGGCCTCGAAATGCTGAAAAAAGTCCCCAGCTGAGGCACCCTCCCTCTCCTCCAAAAAGCACCGTCTGCGGTGCTTTTTTGTTTCCTCAACGTCGCGTAATGCCCGCTTTTTGCATGTTTTACCGGCACCACGATACATTTAAGGCATGAGCGCCCTGGATTTCCCCATCGCAAACGCCAAGTCAACCCCGGCTGCCGCCAACGCAGCTGCGGCGAGTTTTGCTGCGCTCACGGCCAAGCTGGACTACATGAGCGCCGAGGACGTCAACAACGTCCGGACCGCCTACCGCTTTGCCGATGAAGCGCATCTGGGCCAGATACGCAACGGCGGCCTGCCCTACATCACCCATCCGATCGCCGTGGCGCAGCAGTGCGCCGAATGGAAGCTGGACGCACAGGCCCTGATGGCCGCCCTGCTGCACGATGCGATCGAGGACTGCGGCGTCACCAAGCCGGAGCTGATCGAGCGTTTTGGCGCGCCGGTCGCGGAACTGGTGGACGGCCTGACCAAGCTGGAAAAGCTGGAATTCAACACCCGCGAGGAAAACCAGGCCGAATCGTTCCGCAAGATGCTGCTGGCGATGGCTCGCGATGTGCGCGTCATCCTGATCAAGCTGGCGGACCGCAGCCACAACATGCGCACGCTCAGCGACGTGCCGCGCAGCAAGTGGAACCGCATCTCACGCGAAACCCTGGACATCTATGCGCCGATTGCGCACCGCCTGGGCCTGAACGCTACCTACCGCGAGTTGCAGGACCTGGCCTTTCAGCACCTGTACCCCTGGCGCTACGCCACGCTGACCAAGGCCCTGGCCCGCGCCCGCGGCCGCCGGCGCGATGTGATCAAGCGGGTTCAGTCCGAAGTGGAAGCCGCGTTTGCCAGCGCCGGCATCCAGGTGCATATCTACGGGCGCGAAAAAGCGCTCTATTCGATCTATCGCAAGATGGACGAAAAACACCTGTCGTTTGCCCAGGTGACGGACATCTACGGCTTTCGCGTCATTGTCGCCAGCGTCACGGCCTGCTACACCGCCATGGGCGTGCTGCACCAGCTCTACAAGCCGCTGCCCGGCAAGTTCAAGGACTACATCGCGATTCCCAAGGTCAATGGCTACCAGTCGCTGCACACCACGCTGGTCGGCCCCTTCGGCACCAACATCGAATTCCAGATGCGCACCGAGGCCATGCACATCGTGGCCGAATCCGGCGTTGCCGCACACTGGCTCTACAAGGCCACCGACCCGGACAGCGATGCTTCGCAGCGGCTGGGCACCCAGTGGCTGCAGTCCCTGCTCGACATCCAGCACGAAACCCGCGATGCCGCCGAATTCTGGGACCACGTCAAGATCGACCTGTTTCCCGACGCAGTCTATGTGTTCACGCCGAAAAGCCAGATCATGGCCATGCCGCGCGGCGCAACCATTGTCGATTTTGCCTACGCCATCCACAGCGACGTGGGGCACCGTGCCGTGGCCGCCAAGGTCAACGGCGAGCAGGTTCCGCTGCGCTCGGAGCTGCACAACGGCGACGTGATCGAGATCATCACCGCGTCGGTCTCCAGCCCCAACCCCGCCTGGCTGGGTTTTGTGCGCACCGGCAAAGCCCGATCGAAGATTCGCCATCACCTCAAAACCATGGCCCTGAGCGAGTCGCAGGACCTGGGCGAGAAAATGCTGGCACAAGCCCTGCGGGCCGAGGGCATAGACAGCGACCGGTTGTCCGAAGGCAACGACGCCTACCATGCCACCTGGGACAAGATCCTGCGCTTCAGCGGCAACCGCACCCGCGCGGAGTTGCTCACCGATATCGGCCTGGGCAAACGGATCGCCAGCATGATCGCCAAGCGCATCGTCACCCTGCTGGCTGAAACCGGCGAAAAACCGGACCCCTTGCTGATGAGCCGCGAGCGTTACACCGCGCACGAGTCGATTTCGCAGGGTGCCCTGGTGCTGGACGGCAGCGAAGGCGCCTCGGTGAAGTTTGCCGCGTGTTGCCGCCCCATTCCGGGCGACGCCATCGTGGGTTATCTGGGCCGTGGCGAAGGGCTGGTGGTCCACACGGACGACTGTGCCATCGCCAAAAAGCTGCAGCACCGCGACAGCGAGCGCTTCATTGCGGTCGATTGGTCGGACGAACCCACTCGTACCTTTGAAACCGGCCTGCTCGTCACGGTCACCAATGGCAAAGGCGTGCTCGCCCGCGTGGCTTCGGCGCTGGCCACCGCTGAGGCCGACATCACGCATGTGGACATGGGCCAGGATCCGGCGCAGGATGCGACCGACCTGCGCTTTGATGTGGCGGTGCGTGACCGCATCCACCTGGCGTCCGTCATGCGCAGCGTCAAGCGCACCCCGTCGGTATTGCGGGTCCAGCGCGCCAAACCAGGCGTCTGAGCGGCCCCGGGGCGGTTTACTTCATGTCCGGTGCTGCCCGCCGGTGGCCTCTGGCGCCGGATAACTGACCTGCACCACCTCAATGTCCTTGAGTCCGCCCGGGGTCGCCAGCTTCACTTCGTCGCCGACCCGTGCCTTGAGCAGTGCACGGGCAATCGGTGAAATCCAGCTGACCTGGTTGCGCGCACTGTCCGCCTCGTCAATACCCAGGATGGTCACCGTCTGCCCGGATCCGCTGCTGTCGATGTAGCTGACGGTGGCGCCAAAAAACACCTGGTCACTGCCATGGTGCACGGCAGGGTCGGAAATTTCGGCGATTTCAAGCCGCTTGGTCAAAAACCGGATGCGCCGGTCGATCTCGCGCAGCCGCTTCTTGCCGTAGTGGTAGTCGCCGTTTTCGGAGCGGTCGCCGTTGCTGGCGGCCCAGTGCACCACCTCCACCACCTTGGGACGCTCGTTGTCGATCAGGTCCAGCAGCTCGGCCTTGAGCCGGGCGTAACCGTCGGGCGTGATGTAGTTTTTGCCGCCCGCAGGCAAGGGCGGCAACGACAGCTCGTCATCGTCGTCCGTGTCGGTTTCTTTGGTGAAGGCTTTGCTCATGAGTGACTGAGGCAGTCAAAACGTGTCCATATCGGAACATCGTAACGAAAAAGCCCTGGAACCTCGCGGTTCCAGGGCTTGACGTTTGGTGCGGCTGGCAGGAATTGAACCCACGACCCCTTGGTTCGTAGCCAAGTACTCTATCCAACTGAGCTACAGCCGCTAAGCCTCGAATTATAGCCTACTAATTGGGTGGTAGGGCGTGAGTGATTTGAACACTCGACCAAAGGATTATGAGAACAAGGGAGCTGGTGCACCCTCCCCCGTAAGCCGAAGATTCGTAAGGCGCTTTCCTGTTGCTGCCTCTTTGGGCCCGGCAAACCGAAAGTATTCCGAACCTTTATGGCGAATTGGACAGCTGGCGAGGCCTTTTTTCGATGCGGATCAACGAGTTAGCGGTGCCGAGCCGAACAGAACCGAAACCGAGTTGAGGACGGATTCCCCTCGGGCCTGACAGTGTGTAAAACCTGAAAACCCAAATTTCTGGCGTCTACCTCCAAGCGACTGATACTTTGCTCTCAGATCAGTGCCCCAAGTCTCCAACCAGCTTATCAGCCGCCTGAACGGCCTCATCGCGCGTGGGCCAGGTCCTGTCGCTGTCGTGCAACGGCGGCAGCGATTCAACATGAATGACGTCGATATACCAAGGGCCATCAGGAAAGTGGCACAGCCTGGCCATATAGTGCCGACCGCTTGCGACTCCAGGAACGTATTCCTCGATCGGCTCCGGCTCTTCTTGTCCCATGAAGTTTTCTTTCTAAACACCAATTATCCGCAACCCACGCCGCCCGGGCTGGCGGGTTTCCTGTTTCTGAAGACATCATGGCCGCAATTGATCTTTTTGCCGGCGCTGGTGGCTTTTCTACTTGAGCCAAGATAACAGGCTGTTACGTCGGTCAATCCTTGAGGTTCACTCCTAGCTCAGCAAGCTTTCTCCCATAGGAATCCCTGCGTTTTGCTGCCCTTGCTGCCGTTTCGACTGCTGCCTGAATCGCCTTGGGTCCCTTGGTTGCAACAGCCTTGATCAATCCGAACTTGTGAGCGGCATCTGCCTCCGCCCTCCTGTAAGTAGCGATGAGTTCGGCGTGGGCAACGGGGTGATTCACAGAAACCTCTTTATCTAAAGCGCCATTTTCTGCGCATTTTTTTTCGCCCATAAGGCTGATCGCTATTCAACTCAACTGTGATCCGCACAAAATCATCAAGGATGCAGACGATCTGGCCAAGCAACTTGAGACCAGCGGCGTCGATGTTCTTGCGCGCAAAGACGAGACCAACAAAGCAGCCTTGTTGGTGGGGCTGGGACTACTGCTCGCGCTAATGTCCAAGGGGTGAGGTGCATTGTGACGGTCGGGGGCTTACCGAGTCGCCACAAATTTCAATTTTCCAGAACCCAGAAACAACAACGCACCAGAGCCCGAAACCGGACGCTGAGGCAGAGATTTGAATGAAAAGTGGGTGGTAGGGCGTCACAGACTTGAACTGTGGCCCAAAGGATTATGAGTTTGCCATTAAAGCGCAGTGCCTAGGCAAATCAAGCATTCATGACCATAACCAAGAAAAGCCAAAAGTACTTACGTGACAGTAACTTAGCGTAATTTTGGAAAGTCATCCAAACATGATGGCTGTACCGCTGGCGTACCGGAAATGACGTGGCGTCAAGGCCTAGCAGCGATTGAAGTGATTGAAGTGATTGAACTCACATCTTGACATCTCATAAGGTTTCACGAACGTCAGGAGCTGCACGCCCCACACCAAGCCAAGCCAAGCTCATCATTTGAACGATATCCGCATTGAGTCACCCAATGTAGGGCAGGCTCGGCCTCGGGAAATGTTCCCTGACCACCGAAACTCGCTGGGACACCTTCAAACTGGATTCTTCTAGGTGGGACCGAAGGCAATTTTCGGCCTTCAACGTGTCGCCGTCAGCTATCGCTTTCAATATTGACAGGTGTTCGGCCATGAAGGGGTCCCGTTTCGGCATCGGGGCTGATACGCCAAGCACATGCTTGCTGAGTGTCAGTATGCAGCGCGTGCGTTGTAAGCTTTGAAGCAGCTCATTATTGGTGCAACGTGAAAGGTACTTCACGTGGAGATCGTTTTCCAGCTTGTCCAGATCTGTGCGACTGATCTCCGGATAGACACGCATCGCCGTTTTAAGATTCCTGATCAGTTCCTGCGAATCAGCTGATGTCGAATTGAGCATTGCAGAGCGTAGTGCTGCGGGCTCGAGCAGCCAACGGAGTTCGTAAAGGTGATTAATGCGGACAGTATCCAGGGGCATGACGACCCAGCGTAACCGCTCATCCTTTTCCAGCAAGCCCAGGCTTTCGAGTCGAATCAGAACATCTCGCGCCACCATTCGTCCCACGTCGAAGTGCCGAGCCAATTCCACCTCGTTGATGCGAAAGCTGTCGAACACGGAAAGATGAACCACGTCTCGCTCCACGACGTCGTAGATTGACTCCCACCCCATGGTCTTGCGGAATGGCTCCCCTGTTGGCTCGAAACTCAGCATTGCTGCATCAAGTGTGATGCGCCGGGGTTTTGTCCCCGGCGCACCGGCTACAAAACCGCGACCTTCGAATCTACTGACAAGGCCCTCCTCTTCGAGAGCATGCAACGCCTGCCTTACTGGCGTCCGAGTCGATTTCAGGATGTCGGCAACGTGTCCCTCCAGAAGAACAGCACCCTTTTCGATCTTCCCGTGGTGAATTGCCTTTTTCAGCATTTCGCTAATAAAGGAATACAGCGGCGCTTGACGTGATACGTGATCAGCATCAACAGGCTTCGGGGCAACAGCAGTGCGGGGTGATTTTTCCATCAACAACGACTTTCCACTAGTTTGCGTCGCAGCTATACAACTTTCGACCAAGGGTTTCCCCTTAAAACGGCGCATCAAGAACGACTAATGTTAGCAGAAGCCAATTATTTTATTGACTATTGTTAACAACAGTCAGATACTTTATTCAGTTCAAGAAAAACGGAGACAACAACGATGAATGCTTTGCAGGGGCAGCGCGCCCTTCAATCTGCAGCCAAGACGCGATCACGCCTGGTGCAACAACACCCACACCTTGCGATGACGATCTGACATGAACTACATCTTTGAGTTCTCGGACGCTCTTGCGGCCTGGCCTCGGTTGCTCGAAGGGCTGATCTACACAGCGAAACTGACCGTCGCATCCATCGCCCTCGGCTTCTTTCTCGGAACCTTCGCAGCGATCGTACGACACCAAAAAATCCCTGTCCTCAATTCAGTGGTTTCCGTCTATGTAGAGGTCATCCGCAACACACCATTTTTGGTGCAGGCTTTCCTGGTTTTTTTCGGTTTGTCCACTCTGGGGTTGCGCCTGAGTGCAGAGTTTTGTGCCGTCCTTGCGCTGACACTAAATGCCGGCGCCTATACGTGCGAGATCATGCGCGCAGGCCTGGATTCAGTGCACCGGGGCCAGATAGAGGCCGCCGAGGCCATGGGTATGACTCGTCCCGCCATCTACTGGAACATCCTTCTGCTTCCAGCCACTGAACGCGTATATCCAGCACTCACAAGTCAATTTGTGCTCGTAATGCTTTCGTCCAGCATCACGTCACAGATATCTGCCGAGGAACTGACCGGCGTCGCCAACATCATCCAATCCGAGACATTCCGGAGTTTTGAGGTCTATCTCATCATCGGCGTGATCTACCTCGCACTTTCATTTGCGTTCAGATTCGCATTCTGGGCGATCGGCCTTGTCATTTTCCCCCGCAAGCGATTGCTGGGTACATCCCTCTAAGGACTACCAAGTAAATGTCTGGAAATTACTTTCTATACCTGGGAACGGCCGCCCTCTGGACCGTCGGACTTTCGTTGATGGCCATGGTCGGTGGCGGCCTACTCGGTTTCTGCATCGCCCTGCTCCGTGTCTCACCTGTCAAGCCTTTTGCATGGGCCGCGATAGCATACATACAAGTCGTTCAAGGGATACCTTTGCTAGTCTTGCTGTTCATTTCTTACTTCGGATTCAGCATAGCCGGGTTTAATCCAAGCCCCCTGGTAACGGTGGTCATCGCTTTTTCGGTCTACAGCGCAGCATACCTCGGCGAGATATGGCGCGGTTCGATTCAGTCCGTCTCGAAAACGCAATGGGAGGCATCTTCCTGTCTGGGCTTTCCCCGGCATCTCCAGCTGCGGCAGATCATCCTTCCACAAGCAGTGCGGATTGCAACCCCGCCGACGGTCGGATTCATGGTGCAGTTAGTCAAGAACACATCGTTGGCTTCAGTCGTGGGTTTCATCGAACTTGCCCGAGCTGGGCAGATCTTGAACAACACCCTTTTCCAGCCCTTCACCGTGTTTATTTTTGTGGCACTGATCTATTTCTGCCTCTGCTTCCCGCTGTCATACGTCAGCAAAAAACTAGAAAGCTCCTATGTCGCAAATCGTTAATGTGGAGAACGTACATAAGCGGTTCGGTCAGAACCACGTCCTTAACGGTGTTTCACTGTCTATCAACCGTGGGCAGGTGGTGGCAATTATTGGACGCAGTGGGTCCGGCAAAAGCACACTTTTGCGATGCCTCAACGGGCTTGAGAAGATTGAATCAGGTTCGATCACCGTCTGTGGCACCCAGGTCAACGGGCTTCCAGCGAAGGCGCTGCTCGAGTTGCGTCAGCGCGTCGGCATCGTTTTTCAGGGATACAACTTGTTCCCTCACCTAACTGTTCGCAAGAACGTCACCCTAGCGTTGACGAGCATCAAGAAGATGAATGCCAACAAAGCGGAGAAAATAGCACTGAAGGTGCTTGAACAGGTCGGCATGGCCGAGAAACTAGACGCCTACCCCGAACAACTTTCGGGCGGTCAACAGCAGCGGGTCGCCATTGCAAGGTCGCTGGCAATGATGCCCGAACTGATCCTCTTTGACGAAGTCACGTCGGCACTTGACCCGGAACTGACTGGAGAAGTGCTGCGCACCATGGAGAACCTTGCACGCGACGGCATGACGATGGCACTGGTCACTCATGAGATGGCGTTTGCCAAAAAGGTGGCTGACGTGCTTGTGTTCATGCATGCCGGCAAGGTTTGGGAAATGGGCCCGCCAACGGAACTCTTTTCTTCCCCACGTACTGAAGAACTCAGCAGATTTATCAACAGTGAACTTTAACCAGGAGACATCCATGCGCAAGACAAAACTATTCCTCGCGGCCCTAACTGCCGCCGTGCTCGGCCTTACTACGCTGAGCCATGCGGACACACTGTCCGATATCAAACAAAGAAAAAAGGTGCTCGTCGGTATTGACCTGACCTTCCCGCCTTTTGGCATGCTTGACGGCAATCTGAAACCGATCGGCTCCGACGTATCCGCCGCAAAGATGCTGGCTAAGGATCTGGGAGTCGAGCTTGAGATTGTCCAGCTGACAGGGCCGAACCGTGTGCCATATTTGCTGACCAACAAGGTCGACATGGTGATCGCATCTTTCAGCATCACCGCAGAACGCAAAAAAGTCATCGATTTTAGCCTTCCGTACAGCGTATCGGAGTCCGTAATTTTTGCGCCAAAGGTAGTCAACATCACAAAACTGTCCGATCTCGCAGAAAAACGCATTGGTCTGGTGCGCGGGAATTTGCAGGAACGACTGCTCAAGCCTATTGCGCCTGAAGCCATGAAGATTGTGCGGTTCGATGACGACGCATCTAATGTCATCGCCCTGCTCTCCGGCCAGGTTGACGGAATAGGGGCTTCCAAAGAACTGCTGCCGAGCATCCTCAAACAAAGCGGCACAAAACCAATCGAGGTCAAAGTTTCGTTCGGCATCGTCGAGCACGGCATTGGTATCCGCAAGGGCGACACCGCGCTGCTTAACTGGACAAACCAATGGGTGACTGCGAATCTCGCAAGCGGCAAGCTCAGCGAATCCTACAAAGAGTCCATCGGCTATGGCCTGCCCGATATGACCCCGTTCATGCCCAAGTGATCAACGATTTCAAAACCGTGTAGCCAGAATGAATATCGACAACAACCTCACTCAAGAGCGGCCGCGTATCGGTCTGATTGGCCTTGGCCTTATGGGCCATGGCATTGGGCGCAACCTTCTAAAGGGCGGCTATTCGCTGACTGTCATCGGTAACGTCAATCGCAAGCCAGTCGAAAGCCTGGTGGGACTAGGAGCTGAAGAAGCCCAGAGTCTGGCCGCGTTGACTCTGGCCTCAGACATCATTATCTTGTGCGTGACGGGTTCGCCACAGGTCGAGTCTTTGATATACGGAGCAGATGGCATTCTCGCGAATGGTCGTGCCGGACAGATTGTGATCGATTGCTCGACCAGCGAGCCGAGCTCAAGTGACCGGATCAATGCAGATTTGCGAGATGCAGGAATCACTTTTGTGGATGCTCCGCTTGGACGTACCCCTGTGGAAGCGGAGGCGGGTACGCTCAATACGATGGTTGGCGCCACACCTGAGGTTCTGGAACTCATTCGCCCTGTGCTGCAAGCGTTTTGCGAGAACATCATTCATGTCGGCAGCGTTCTGTCCGCTCAGAAGCTGAAGCTAATCAATAACTTCGCAATCGTCGGTACGGTGGCGCTGATCACCGAAGCGCTCAGGACATGCGACCAGGTCGGCATTGACCGATCCGTTCTCCACAGCCTTATGAGCAAGGGCCCGCTCAAAAGCACCTTGTTGCAAGTGACGGCGGAGGAAATTCTGAAGAACAACTATGAAGGCATGAAGTTCTCCATCAGAAATGCCCAGAAGGACATTTCCTATTTCAACAACATGGTGGCCCATGGTCCTGAGGCTGCGTCATTGTCGAGCGGCCTCAGCCATGTATTGGCGCTGGCGGTTGAGCAAGGCCTTGCCGACCAGTTTTTGCCATCACTGGTCAAGGCCGAATAGGCCTGCCATCTTCGAATATATGAAAAATCTCAGCGTTATACGGTTGCATGCCAACGACGACGTTGTCATCGCGAGAAGCCAGCTTGTCTCCGGAACCGTCATCGGTTCAGAAGGCGTCACTGTAGCTGGATTGGTTCCGCCAGGGCACAAGATGGCCACTCGAGACGTTGCGTCCGGTGCGCCACTACGGCGCTATGGCCAGATCATAGGGTTTGCCAGCAAGCCCATCCTGGCGGGCCAACATGTGCATACCCATAACCTGGCTATGGGGGACTTTGCACGGGATTATGCGTTTGGCCAAGAGGCCAAAGCGCCCAATCCTGTCACCCCATCGGCGACTTTCCAGGGGATCGTGCGAGACGATGGGCGCGTAGCTACCCGTAACTATATCGGCATCCTCACCTCGGTCAACTGTTCGGCCACGGTTGCCCGTGCTATCGCCGACCGTTTCAGGCGCGACATTTTTCCAGACATGCTCGCTCCTTACCCGAACATCGATGGTGTGGTGGCGTTGACCCACGGAGTCGGATGTGCGGTGGATCCAGCTGGGGAAGGGCTGGCCGTTCTCCAGCGCACCCTTGGCGGATATGCCTGTCACCCAAACTTCTACAGCGTTCTGGTCATTGGACTGGGCTGCGAAACAAACCAGATATCGGCATTACTTGCGACCCAGCAACTACAGGTCAGCGCAAAGCTCAAGGCGTTCACCATTCAGGACACAGGAGGAACTACCAAGACCATAGCGCGCGGTGTAGAACTTATCCAGGAGATGTTGCCCCAAGCCAATGAGCTACGCCGTGAAACCGTCCCTGCGCAACATTTGAAGGTCGGGCTGCAGTGCGGTGGCTCGGATGGCTATTCGGGCATCAGCGCAAACCCGGTACTGGGTGCTGCGGTTGATCTTCTTGTACGTCAAGGCGGAACCGCGATCCTCTCTGAAACGCCGGAAATTTACGGCGCGGAACATTTGCTCACGCGACGGGCAGTGACGCCAGCAGTCGGTGAGAAGCTGGTGTCGAGAATCCGCTGGTGGGAAGAATACTGCGCGCGCAATGGCGCTTCGATGGACAACAACCCGTCGGCCGGCAACAAGGCCGGCGGCCTGACCACTGTCCTGGAGAAGTCGCTCGGAGGGATTTCCAAAGCCGGGTCGAGCAACCTAGTAGAAGTCTACGAGTACGCACAGCCAGTTACAGCCAGCGGACTTGTGTTCATGGACACACCTGGCTATGACCCCATCTCTGCGACCGGACAGGTTGCCGGTGGAGCCAACCTGATCTGCTTTACCACCGGTCGTGGATCCGCTTACGGTTGTGCACCATCCCCTTCAGTCAAGCTCGCGACCAATACGGCGCTGTGGCTGCGCCAGTCGGACGACATGGATCTCAACTGCGGCGAGGTGCTTGACGGAACCCTCACGATTGAACAGCTCGGGGCGCAGCTGTTTCAACTCCTGCTGGACACCGCATCAGGCCAACGCTCTCGCAGCGAACTGCACGGCTACGGGCAGAACGAGTTCGTCCCGTGGCAGCTCAGTGTCGTCACCTGACCACCGTACATCTCCAACCCCAAGCTCACATCTATCCAACATGATTTCTTCAAGCAAAATCCGTTACAAGGGCGTTTTTCCTGTCGTCCCCACCACGTTTACCGAAAGCGGCGAACTCGATCTGGCAAGCCAGAAGCGTTGCGTCGATTTCATGATCGACGCGGGTTCCAACGGACTGTGCATTCTGGCCAACTTTTCGGAGCAGTTTTTGCTTTCGGATGACGAGCGCGAAGTGCTGACGAAAACAATCCTTGGACATGTCGGTGGTCGGGTGCCGGTGATTGTGACCACCACCCACTTCAGCACCCGGGTCTGCGCCGAGCGCAGCCGGCGCGCTCAGGCGCAGGGCGCCGCCATGGTGATGGTGATGCCGCCTTACCACGGCGCCACTTTCCGGGTGTCCGAGGAGAAAATTTACGAGTTCTACGCCGGCCTGTCGGACGCCATCGACATCCCCGTCATGATCCAGGATGCGCCGGCCAGCGGCACGCCCTTGTCCGCCGCCTTTCTGGCCCGCATGGCCAAAGAGATCGAACAGGTGTCCTACTTCAAGATCGAAACCGCCGGTGCGGCGTCCAAGCTGCGTGAACTGATCCGCCTGGGTGGCTCGGCCATCGAAGGCCCGTGGGACGGCGAGGAGGCCATCACCCTGCTGCCTGATCTGGACGCCGGCGCCACCGGTGCCATGACCGGCGGCGGCTATCCCGATGGCATCCGCCTGATCATGGACGCCTACGTCGCGGGCCGGCGCGAAGACGCTTTTGGCCTGTACCAGCAATGGCTGCCGCTGATCAACTATGAGAACCGGCAGGGCGGTATCCTGAGCGCCAAGGCCCTGATGAAAGAAGGCGGCGTGATCGCCTGCGAAGCACCCCGACACCCCTGGCCCGGCATGCACCCAGCGGTACGCGCCGGCCTGATCGACACCGCACAACGCCTGAACCCGATGGTTCTGCGCTGGGGCAAGTAAATCCACCAGAACGAGAACACACGACCATGACCACTCAAAAACACGACAACCTGATCAACGGCCAATGGGTTGCGGGGGCCAAGTACGCTCCCAACATCAACCCATCCAACCTGGCGGACGTGATCGGCGACTACGCCCAGGCCGATGCCGCGCAGCTTGACGCTGCCGTTCAGGCCGCACAGGCCGCGTTTCCCGCCTGGTCCACCGGCAACGTCCAGGCCAGAGCCGATGCGCTGGACAAGATCGGCACCGAAATCCTGGCCCGCCGCGAAGAACTCGGCACCTTGCTGGCGCGTGAAGAAGGCAAGACCAAACCCGAAGGCATTGGCGAAGCGACCCGCGCCGGCAATATCTTCAAATTCTTCGCCGGCGAATGCCTGCGCCTGAGCGGTGAAATCGTGCCCTCGGTGCGCTCCGGCGTCAGCGTCGAGATCACCCGCGAACCGGTGGGCGTGGTCGGCCTGATCACCCCCTGGAACTTCCCCATCGCCATTCCCGCCTGGAAGACCGCCCCGGCGCTGGCCTACGGCAACTGCGTGGTGCTCAAACCGGCCGACCTGGTGCCCGGCTGTGCCTGGGCGCTGGCCGAGATCATCAGCCGCAGCGGCATCCCGGCGGGCGTCTTCAACCTGGTGATGGGCCGCGGCAGCGTCATCGGCGACCCGCTGGTCAACCATCCCGGCATCGACGCCATCAGCTTCACCGGCTCGCAAAGTGTGGGCGGTCGTATTGCCCAGCAATGCGCGGCCAACCTCAAGAAGGTGCAACTCGAAATGGGTGGCAAGAACCCGCAAGTCATCCTGGACGATGCCGACCTGGCGCAGACTGTCGAGCTCAGCGTGCAAAGCGCGTTTTTTTCCACCGGTCAGCGCTGCACAGCATCGAGCCGGCTGATCGTCACCGAAGGCATTTACCCCAGGTTCCTTGAAGCCATGAAGCAACGCATGGCCGGACTCAAGATTGGTGACGCCCTGGCCGCTGGCATCGACATTGGGCCGGTGTCTTCACAAGCCCAGCTTGAACAGGACCTGCGCTACGTGGAAATCGGGCAGGCTGAAGGTGCCGTGTTGGTGGCGGGCGGCCAGCGCGTGACGTGCAGCACGGATGGTTTCTACATGGTGCCAGCGCTTTTGACCGATACCACCGCGGCCATGCGCATCAACCGCGAAGAGGTGTTCGGCCCGGTGGCCAGCATCATCCGGGTAAAGGGGTATGAAGAGGCGCTGGCTGAGGCCAACAACACCCCGTTTGGCCTGTCGGCCGGTATCGCCACCACGTCGCTCAAGCACGCGACCCACTTCAAGCGTCATAGTCAGGCGGGCATGGTGATGGTGAACCTGCCCACCGCCGGTGTCGACTACCACGTGCCGTTTGGCGGCAGCAAGGGATCGAGCTACGGCTCGCGGGAGCAGGGGCGCTATGCGCAGGAGTTCTTCACCACGGTGAAAACGGCCTATATCGGCAGCTGAATGCTCGGCGGAGACGTCGAGGAGCAGTTAGGTGTTTATGGGCGCAGGTGTCCGCGCCGCTTGAATATTGACCCCCTCCTGGTCAATTTTCCAAGCACCATGCAAGGTCGCCAGTGAGCACATCAGACTTTTGAGTTAACGATTTTTCCGGACTCCACGCATGCCGCGTGCAAAGCAAAGCCGACACACATCATCTCCTGCATGGGAAACACCGAGGTCGGACGGTCGAGTTCATAGCTATATCTCCACTCCACAAAAGCACTACGAGCTTTCAAAAGAGCCGAAGCGAAGGTTACAGACGGTCCCAAGCTATAGCGCGCGCGTCCTTCAGCCATGTGCGCCTCAGCTGCTTGCCGCGCGCTCTCAGGCAGGTCGCCGTATAGGGTTAACAGGTCATGCTTTCGTAGTGAAACACCATGCACCTGAGCTAGGGTCTTCAGATACAACTCAATTGAGAATGCCATGTTGACAACAAACGGAGTTCCAAACTGGTTGGCCCCGCGCTTGTCGATTTGAATGTTTCTCATCAACAAGTCGGCAGCTGATGCGAATGATGCTGCTTGGCTAAACATCCGGTCTACCAAGCTGGTCTCTACGTATAGCCCCAGTTCCTTTAGAAGCACGACACTGGACTCTAGGTCTTTAAGGTCGTCTCCTGACGCAGACACCTGACCCACAACTGCGCCGTTCCAAAGTACATCCCTTGTCAAGGTATCGGCCATTTTTAGCCTCACTTATACGCAATTGTGTATAGATCCGCCCCTTTTTTGTACAAACACCCAGAACCCAGCCCGGGACGGGACGCTGAGGCGGATATCGACTAAAAAAGTGGGTGGTAGGGCGTGAGTGATTTGAACACTCGACCAAAGGATTATGAGTCCTCTGCTCTAACCAACTGAGCTAACGCCCCACGTCGCCAGTGCAGATTGTACCGGCCCTACTTGCTGTGGCTCAGTGCGCTGCTGACCATCTTGGCGGTGATATCGACGATCTGGATCATTTTTTCATAGGGCATGCGCATGGGCCCGATCACGCCCAGGGTGCCCACGACCTTCCCGTCCACCTCGTAGGGTGCGGTCACGATGGAGAGTTCCTGGTAGGGCACGACCTGGCTTTCGCCGCCAATATAGATGCGCACGCCCTCGGCCCGGCTGGACACGTCGAGCAGGCGCATGAGCTGGGCTTTCTGCTCGAACAGGTCGAACAGCTTGCGCAGGTTGCCCATGTCGCTGGAGAAATCGCTGACCGCCAGCAGGTTGCGTTCGCCCGAGATCACCACCTCGTCGCGCGACTCGATCGCCTCGCTGCTGACCTGCACCGCCGCCTGCATCAGGCTGGCGATCTCGCCGCGCAATTCTTCCACCTCGTTGACCAGCCGCTCGCGCACTTCCTCGATCGCCATGCCGGCGTAGTGCGAATTGAGGAAGTTGGCCGCTTCGATGAGCTGGCTCTGGGTGTAGTCCGTCTCGGTGAAGATCACGCGGTTCTGCACATCGCCGTCGGGCGAGACGATGATGACCAGGATGCGCTTTTCGGACAGGCGCAAAAATTCGATGTGGCGGAAAACGGAGGTGCGGCGCGGGGCCATCACGACACCGACAAACTGCGACAGGTCCGACAGAATGTTGGCGGCGTTGCTGAAGACCTTCTGCGGCTGGTCCGGTGCCAGGCGGGGTGCGCCCAGCGCGCTGAGCGACGAATACTGGTCGCGCTGCATGGTCAGCATGGTATCGACAAACAGGCGGTAACCGCGGGCAGTCGGGATGCGGCCGGCCGAGGTGTGCGGGCTGACGATCAGGCCCAGGTCCTCCAGGTCGCTCATGACATTGCGTATAGTCGCCGGCGACAGGTCCAGCCCGGAGGCCTTGGACAAGGTGCGCGAGCCGACCGGTTGACCGTCGGCGATGTAGCGCTCCACAAGCGCTTTTAACAACAGGCGGGCACGTTCATCAAGCATGAAGCCATTCTACGAAGCTTGACAAGGATGTTGTGATGTAATTTGCCGATGAAGTCGCAATTTCGTCACGTCGCCCTGATCGGGAAGTACCACGCACAGGGTTCACGCTCCGCGCTGGAGGAGATTGCCCACTTTCTGCACGCGCAGGGTTGCGAGGTCACGCTGGAAAAAGACACGGCCAGCAACACCGGCCTGACGCAGTACCCGGTGCTCGATGTGGCCGGCGTCGGTGCGCATTGCGACCTGGCCCTGGTGGTTGGCGGCGACGGCACCATGCTGGGCATAGGCCGGCAGTTGGCCCAGTTCGGTGTGCCGCTGGTCGGCATCAACCAGGGCCGCCTGGGCTTCATCACCGACATTGCCTTCGAGGATTTCCAGACGGCGCTCGAACCGATGCTGCGCGGCGAATACGAGGAAGACCGGCGCTGGATGATGCAGGCCGAGGTCATGCGTGACGGCCGCTGCGTCTTCAGTGCCACCGCCATGAACGACGTGGTCGTCAACCGCGGCGCCACGGCCGGCATGGTCGAGCTCAGGGTCGAAGTTGATGGCCGCTTTGTGGCCAACCAGCGCGCTGACGGCCTGATCATTGCCACGCCGACCGGCTCCACCGCCTATGCGCTGTCGGCGGGCGGCCCGCTGCTGCATCCCTCGATTTCGGGCTGGGTCATGGTGCCGATCGCGCCGCACACGCTGTCGAACCGGCCCATCGTGTTGCCCGACACGGGTGAGGTCACCGTGGAAATTGTCGCGGGCCGCGATGCCAGCGCCAATTTCGACATGCAGTCGCTGGCCACCCTGCTGCACGGCGACCGCATCACGGTGCGGCGTTCGGAGTACCAGATGCGTTTCCTGCATCCCCGGGGCTGGAGCTACTTCGACACCCTGCGGAAAAAACTTCACTGGAATGAAGGTGCGGTATGAGCCTTAAAAACATCGCCCTGCGCGATTTTGTGATCGTGCGCGAACTCGCGCTGGACCTGGACCGCGGCTTCACCGTCCTCACCGGCGAGACCGGCGCTGGCAAATCGATCCTGATCGACGCCCTGCAACTGGCCTTGGGCGCGCGCGCCGACGCCGGTGTGGTGCGCGAAGGCGCCCAGCGCTGCGAGATCAGTGCGACCTTCGACGCGCCCGCCCAGCTGGGTCCCTGGCTGGACCAGGCCGGCTTTTCCGCCGAAGACGATTTGCTGCTGCGCCGCACGATCGATGCCCAGGGCAAAAGTCGGGCCTGGATCAACGGCAGCCCGGCCACGGCCACCCAGTTGCGCGAGATCGCCGACCTGCTGGTCGACATCCACGGCCAGCATGCCTGGCAAAGCCTGACCCGGCCCGATGCAGTGCGCGGCCTGCTCGATGCCTACGCCGGCGTGCCGGCCCAGGCCCTGGCGCAACCGTGGCAGGCCTGGCGCAGCGCGCACAAGGCCCTGCTTGACGCGCGTGAGGCGCAGGACAGTCTGCAGCGCGAGCGCGAACGCCTGGCCTGGCAGATCGGCGAGCTCGACAAGCTGGCACCGGGCGACCACGAGTGGGAAGAACTCAACACCCAGCACAGCCGGCTGTCCAATGTGCAGGCCTTGCGCGACGCGGTGCAGACGGCGGTGGATGCGCTGCAGGAGTCCGATGACAACGCCAGCGCCCTGTTGGCCCGCGCGCTCACGTCGCTACAGAATCAGGAGCATATCGAGCCCGAATTCAAAGGGTTGACCGAGGTTTTGCGCAGTGCCCTGGCGCAGGTTGAAGATGCCGTGCATTCGCTGCATGGCTACGCCCGGCACGCCGAACTGGAGCCGCAGCGGCTCGCCGAACTCGATGAGCGCCTCTCGCTGTGGGTCAGCCTGGCACGCCGCTACAAGCGCACGCCGGCCGAGCTGCCGGAACTGCTGGCCGGCTGGCGCAGCGAGCTGCAAAAACTTGACGCGGCGGCCGACCTCGTGGGCCTGGAAAAAACCGAGCAACTGGCCCAGGCCGCCTACCTGGAAGCAGCGCGCCAGGTGTCGAAAGCGCGCTGTAAGGCCGCGCCCCTGCTGGCCAAGGCCATCACCCAGGCGATGCAGGGCCTGGGCATGCAGGGCGGCAAGTTCGAAGTGGCCCTGGGCAAGCTGGAGCAGCCCGCGCAGCACGGCCTGGAGCAGGCAGAATTTCTGGTCGCGGGCCACAGCGGCAGCACGCCGCGGCCGGTCGGCAAGGTCGCATCTGGCGGCGAGTTGTCGCGCATTGCGCTGGCCATTGCGGTGACCACCAGCCAGCTCGGGCAGGCACAAACCCTGATTTTTGACGAAGTGGATTCGGGCGTCGGCGGCGCCGTGGCCGAAACCGTGGGTCGGCTGATGAAGCAGCTCGGCAAGGACCGGCAGGTCATGGCCGTCACCCACCTGCCCCAGGTCGCAGCCTGTGCCGACCATCACCTGATGGTGGCCAAACGTCCGGACAACGGTCAGACCGTGAGCACCGTCGAGCTGGTCCACAGCGAACAGCGGGTGGCCGAGGTGGCCCGCATGCTGGGCGGCGAAAAACTCTCCGGCACCACACTGGCCCACGCCAAGGAAATGCTGGGCCAATGAACGCCGCCACCGACCCAACCCCGGACATGGCCCCGGACCTGGACATGGTGCTGATCACCGGCATGTCCGGTTCCGGCAAATCCATCGCGCTGCACGCCCTCGAAGACGCGGGCTACTACTGCGTGGACAACCTGCCGCCGGAACTGCTGCTGCCTTTTGTCGCGCTGGAAAAGCAGCACGGCGCCCGCAAGGTGGCGATCGCGATGGACGTGCGCAGCGCCATCTCGCTGCCGCTGGTGCCGCTGCAACTCGCGCAGATGCGGGAACAGGGCGTGGCGGTGCAATCGGTGTTTCTCGACGCCAGCACCGACACTCTGGTGCGGCGCTTCTCGGAAACCCGGCGCATGCACCCGCTGTCGCGGCGGGACGATCTGGACCAACAGCGGGCCCTGATCGATGCAATTGACGAGGAGCGTGAGTTGCTCGGCGAGTTGCGCGAACATGCCCACGTGATCGACACCAGCATGATCCGGCCGTCCCAGCTGCAGGGGTATGTGAAGGCGCTGATTTCCTCACCGGCCACCCAGCTGACCCTGGTGTTTGAATCGTTTGCCTTCAAGCGCGGCGTGCCGGTCGATGCCGACTACGTGTTTGATGTGCGCATGTTGCCCAATCCGCACTACGAACCGGAGTTGCGCCGCCTGACCGGCAAGGACGAAGCGGTGGTGAGCTACCTGCAGGGCCACCCCGAGGTGGGCGACATGTTCCGCCATATCGAGCAGTTCATCGGCCACTGGCTGCAGGCGCTGGCCCGCGACCACCGCAGCTATGTGACGGTGGCCATCGGCTGCACCGGCGGCCAGCACCGCTCGGTGTACCTGGTCGAGCAGCTGGCGCAGGCCTTCGGCCCGCACTGGGTCACGCTCAAGCGCCACCGGGAACTCGACGCCGTCCCGTGAGCCTGGCCGTCGCGGGCCGGTTTACTCTCATTTTGATAGCTGACTGCGACCGCCCCTCAAGGGCTGGAGGCCATTTTTATCATAAACCACGGGCAATCAGGCGTTGCGCTGCGCGAGCAACTTCCTGATCGGTGCGGGCAGTCCCAGGGCCTCCCAGCTGTCCCGCGCAAACCAGGCACCCGCACCCGGCAGGCGGGTGGTTCTGGCCTCCCGGGCCGACAGCGCCAGCACCAGGGGCGACAGGCGCAGGTCCTTGTGCGTCAGCACATGCACAAAAGGCTGGATCGCCGTCAGGCGGGGCTGCAAGGACGCGGGCAAGGCCGCCAGCAAATCCCCTTCGCTGTCGAACACCGGAAAACAATAAAGACCGCCCCAGATGCCGGGCGCAGCACGGCGCTCCAGCCACACGCTGCCATCGGCTTTTTCTGCCCACAGCAGCGCGAGCGACTGCGCGCTGCGCTTGAGCTTGCGGGTCTTGACCGGGAAACGTTCCGGCGTGCCGCCGGCCAGGCCCCGGCACATGCCCTGCACCGGGCACAGCAGGCAGGAGGGCTGGCGTGTCGTGCAAATCGTGGCGCCCAGATCCATCAGGCCCTGGGTGTACCGCGGCATGGCTTCGGGCAGCTGGCGGCGTGGCAGCAGCTCGGTGGCGATGGCCCACAGTTCCCGCTCCTGCGCGCTGGAGGCCAGATCGCCGGCAAACGCGGTGACCCGGGTCAGCACCCGCTTGACGTTGCCGTCCAGGATGGCGACCCGCTCCGAAAAGCAGAAAGAGGCGATGGCTGCTGCGGTCGAAGGTCCGATGCCGGGCAGGGTTTGCAACTGCTCCGCCGTCTGCGGAAACTGCCCGTCATGCAAACGCACGACGTCCTGCGCACAGCGGTGCAGGTTTCTGGCCCGGCTGTAATAACCCAGCCCGCTCCACAAGCCCAACACATCGTCCAGCGCGGCTGCGGCCAGATCGGCCACCGCCGGGAACCGCGCCAGGAAGCGGGCGTAGTAGTCGAGCACCGTGGTCACCTGCGTTTGCTGCAGCATGATCTCGGACAGCCAGACGCGGTAAGGGTCATGCGTGTTCTGCCAGGGCAGGCTGTGGCGTCCGTGGCTTTTCTGCCAGCGCACCACCTGGGTGGAAAAACGGCTCCCCAGTGCCGCCGCCTGCGAACCGGTCCCGGTCGCCCCGGAAAGCAGCGGGGACACACCGGCGCCGGGCGTGGAGGTTGGGGTCATCCCCGCGCTCAGGCGGCCTGGATCATTGCGGCGGCAGGAGCCGCCAGCGCCGGGTCATGCGGACTCGCCGGTGCATGCACGAGCTGGTCCGTCAGTTCGTCGAGCTTGCCGTCGAGTTCATCGAGCGCCCGCTCCTGGGCGGCAATTTCAGCAATGCGTTCGTCGAGGCCGGTGGCCGCCTGCTGGATGCGCTCGATCGCCTCGATACGGCGGCTGAAGTTGCGCCGGCGCTCCTTGAGCTGGGCATCGAGCTGCGAGGCCGCCGACTTGTTCCACAGCTCGACCTCGCCCAGCGCGGTCTCGTAGACCACGCGCAGGCGCGTGGCCAGGGCTCGCACCAGCCGTTCGGAAAACTCCGGCTGGGCCAGCTTGAGGATGTTGGCCACGCCCAGGTATTGCAGGTGGCTGCGCTCGATCTGCTCCAGGTCCGCCATAAAACGGCCCATCTCCGGTTCCTTGGGCGCCTGCAGGGAAAAACCGAACTCGGCATTGAGCTGCTTGAACGATCCGCCCAGCATGCGCTGGATGTCAGCGCTGGTGGCCTGGGCTTTCTGCAGTCCTTCGCGCAGCCGCGCAAAGGTCTGGCCATAGGCTTTCTTGACGCCGAGCTTGATGCCTGGCTGCTTGAGTGCGTGGGTCAGTTCGGCCAGCTCAGTCTTGAGGGTCGGTGTGCCGAGCAGGTGGAACACTTCCCTGAGCAGTTTCAGGTGGATGGAACGCACGGCCTGTATCTTGGCGCCGCTGGCATTGAATTCGACCTGCTCCTGCTCGATGCGCGAACGCATGTGTTTGATGACCGAGTCGTTCTTGCCGCGCAGGCCGCGCAGCTCGATCATCTGCTCAGCCAGGTCGCGGCGGCGGATGTGGATGACACGACCGGCTTCGGCACGCAGCTCGACAATGCCGGCGGCCACCGCCGAGCGCAGGATTTTCTGCCGCTGCCCCATCACGCCCTGCGCCAGCGCCAGCTCCAGCCCGGGCAGGCAGCTGGCCTGCAGCAGCTTGTCATCACCCGTGACTTTGGCGACCAGGCCTTTCTGGGCCGAGACGGGAATGACCTGGGCCACCGGCAAACCAAGAATCTCCGCCGAGCTGGCACGCTGACGGTCGATCTGGGCCTGGATCTGCGCGGGCGAACTCAGGGCGTCCCACAGGGTGTCGATCTTGTTGAGCACCACCAGGCGGGCATCGTTGTCGTCACCCTCGGTGATCAGGTGTTCACGCCAGATGGCCAGGTCGGACTTGGTCACGCCGGTGTCGGCCGCCAGGATGAAAACCACCGCATGGGCTTGCGGAATCAGGCTCACCGTGAGTTCCGGCTCGGCGCCGATCGCGTTGAGCCCCGGTGTGTCGAGAATCACCAGCCCCTGCTTGAGCAGCGGGTGGGCGATATTGATCAGCGCATGGCGCCACTTGGGCACCTCGACCATACCCGCAGCATTGACCCGCGGATTGTCCTGCGGCGCGTCGTCATGCCAAAAGCCCAGCGCGCGCGCCTCGTCCTGCGTGACATGGCTGACTTCGGCCACCTTTTCGAGCGCCTTCGAGAGCTTGACCGGATCGTTCACATCGAGGTCGACCCGTGTCCATTTCTCGGGAACCATGCGCCACTCCATCAAGGCCTGCGGCTTGAGCCGGGTCTCGATGGGCAGCAGGCGCAGGCAGGGCGGCGCGTCCGCGTCGTAGCCCAGCTCGGTCGGGCACATGGTGGTGCGGCCGGCACTGGCCGGCATGATGCGCCGGCCGTAACTGGCGAAAAAGATCGCATTGATCAGCTCGGACTTGCCACGCGAAAATTCGGCAACAAAGGCCACCATGACCTTGTCCGAGCGCACCTGCGACTCCAGCCGGAGCAGGCGCTCTTCCACGGCGGCATTGAGCAGATCGTGGCGCTTCATCCATTCGGACAACAGCTTGAGGCGCAAAGCAAACGCGCGCCGCCAAGCGCCGTGCTGGTCAAATTGTTCGTTAAAAGACATGGTGCGCCGTGGACATAGATCGATCAATATAGCATCGCCCACCGGAAACGGTCAGCCCCGGTCGGGACGGGTGTTCAGGGTTTCTGGCAGTTGACACAGTAAAAAGTGGAACGCTGCCCCTGCCGGAGCATGCGAATCGGCGTCGCACACAGCTTGCAGGGAAGGCCGGCCCGGTCGTACACCATGGTTTCGAGCTGGAAGTAGCCGCTCTCGCCCATGGCGTTGGAAAAATCCTTCAGGGTGCTGCCGCCTTTTGCAAGCGCTTGCGACAACACGCTGCGGATCGCTGCATGCAGCCTGGCGGCGCGGGGCTTGCTCAGCCGCCCCGCCCGCACGGTCGGACGGATGCCGGCCATGAACAGCGCTTCCGAGGCATAGATGTTGCCGACACCGACAACGATCTCGCCAGCCAGCAGCACCTGCTTGATCGCCGTCTGCCTGCCTTGCAGCGCGCGGTAAAAGGCCAGCGCGTCAAACGCGTCCGTCAGCGGTTCCACGCCCAGCCGGCCCAGAAGCTTCTGCGCGGCAGCGTCGTGCTCGGCTGGCGCGTACACCACGGCACCAAAGCGGCGCGGGTCGTGCAGCCGCAAGGTGCCTGCCGTGGTGCGCATGTCGAAATGGTCGTGTTTTCCGGGCGGCGGCAAGTCCACCCCGAATCCCAGGCTGCCGGACATGCCCAGATGGATCAGCAGCAGGCCGCCGGTGGTGTCGAGCAGCAGGTATTTGCCGCGCCGGCGGACCTCCAGCACGGTGCGCCCGGTCAGGTGCGCAGCATCGCAACCCAGGGGCCAGCGCAGCGGCTTGCCCATCTGCAGGTCCAGTATTTTTGCGCCGGCAATGCGGCTGGCAAAACTCAGGCGGGTGACTTCGACTTCAGGCAATTCGGGCATGGGCAACTCAGGTCAATCAGGGAACACGCCTACATGGGCGCAGGGCTTCAATTATCATGGTCCGATGAAACAACTTATCAGCGTTTTCAGTGCAGTTTTCCTGGCAGTGCCGGCGCTGTGGGCCCAGCCCGCCCCGGCCTTGCCACCCGCTGCCCAGCCTGAAGCGCCGGCTGCTGCCCAGGACGCCACCCCCGTGCCCTCCCGCCTGGACGGGGAGCTGTTCTACGAGGTGCTGCTCGGCGAACTCACGGCCCGGGAAGGTGATGCCCCGACCGGTTTTTCACTGATGCTGGACGCTGCCCGCAAAACCAACGATGCCCAGCTATACCAGCGCGCCGCCGACATCGCCCTGCAATCGCGCTCGGGCGACGCAGCGCTGCAGGCAGCGCAGGCCTGGCGCCAGGCCCAGCCAGCCTCGCGCGAAGCCAACCGCTATGTGCTGCAAATCCTGCTGGCGCTGAACCGCATCACCGAGACCACGGAGCCGCTGAAAAATGAAGTGAAGCTCACGCCCCAGGTCGAACGCCCGCAGGCCATCATCAACCTGCCACGATTTTTTGCCCGTGTCGGCGACAAAAAACTCGCCGCCAGCGTGCTCGAGCAGGCGTTGGCCGATGAGCTCAAGGCCCCCGCCACAGGCGCAGCCGCCTGGACCGCCGTCGGGCGCATGCGGCTGGCCGCTGGCGAGTTGCCCGGCGCGCTGGAGGCTGCCGAGCGTGGACAGGCGCTCGACCCCGCGGCGGAAGGGCCGACCTTGCTGGCACTGGAACTGATGGACCCCAAACTGCCGCGTGCCGAGGCCCTGGTCCAGAAATACCTGGCGGGCAACCCCAAGACCGCGCCCGAAATACGCATGGTCTATGCCCGCGTCCTGCTCGATGTCCAGCGTTATGCCGAAGCCAGCGCGCAGCTGCAGCTGGTCACGCGCGACAAGCCCGACTACCCCGAAGGCTGGCTGGTGCTGGGCTCCCTGCAGCTGCAGGACAACCAGTTGGCGCCAGCGCAGACGTCGCTGCTGCGTTATATCGAACTGGCCAGCCAGGGTGAAGCCCAGCCACAGACCAGTCGCGGCCTGTCGCAGGCCTACCTGTCGCTCGCGCAGATTGCAGAAAAACGCCGGGATTTTTCCGCAGCGGAAAGCTGGATCGCCAAGATCCCCGATGCACAGGAACTGGTCCAGGCGCAGGTGCGCCGCGCTTCGCTGCTGGCCCGGCAAGGCAAACTCAACGAGGCCCGCCTGCTGATCCGGAAATTGCCCGAACGCAACCCCGATGACAAACGCATCAAGCTGATGGCCGAGATCAACCTGCTGCGCGAGCAAAAGGAATACCGCAGCGCTTACGAGTTGCTGGCGCAGGCCGTCACGCAATTCCCGGACGAACCCGAACTTCTCTACGACCAGGCCATGATGGCCGAGAAGCTCGATGCCCTGCCGGAAATGGAACGCCTGCTGCGCCAGGTGGTGGAGCGCAAGCCCGACTACCACCACGCCTACAACGCGCTGGGTTACTCGCTGGCCGATCGCAACGTGCGCCTGCCCGAGGCCAAACAGCTGATCCTCAAGGCACTGGAGTACGCACCCGAGGACCCCTTCATCAAGGACAGCCTGGGCTGGGTGGAGTTCCGCCTGGGCAACAAGGCCGAAGCCCTGAGCATTTTTGAAGCCGCCTACAAGGCCAAGCCCGACGCCGAGATCGCCGCACATTTCGGCGAGGTCCTCTGGAGCCTGGGTCAGCGCGACAGGGCCCTGGCCATCTGGAAGGAAGGCATGCTGCTCAACGCCGAAAACGAGACGCTGCTGGAGACCCTCAAGCGCCTGCGGGTCAGGCTGTAAACCGCCATGACCGTCACGTTCACCCCCTTGCGCCGGCGCGCCGCCCTGCTGGCAGGCCTGCTGATGGCGACAGCTTTCATGGCTGGCTGCGCCAGCCCGCCCAGGGCGGTTGGCCCGAATGACGCCAAGATTTCGTTCTGGGCAGGCCGCATCAGCCTGCAGGTGCAAAGCGAGCCGCCCCAGGCTTTTTTTGCCGGCTTCGAACTCAAGGGCAACCCCACGCAGGGCGAACTGACGCTGAACAGCCCGCTGGGCAACAGCCTGGCCGTGCTGCGCTGGTCGCCGCAGGAGGCCGTGCTCGATTCCGGCAACCAGGTCCAGCGCTTTGCCACCGTCGACGAACTGATTGAAAAAGCCACCGGCGCAGCCGTGCCGCTGCCCGCGCTGTTTGACTGGCTGGATGGCAAAAACACCGCCGCGGACGGCTGGAATGCCGATCTTTCGCAACAGGCCGAGGGCCGGATTTCGGCCAGCCGGACGATGCCGCAACCGCGCTCCGACCTGCGCATCGTGCTGGCGGCGCCTTGATGCAAGCCGGACTGTCACGCCCTGCTTCCGTCCCGCCGCTGAAGGCGATCTACGATGTCGCGGCGCCGGCCAAACTCAACCTGTTTCTGCACATCACCGGGCGCCGTCCCGACGGCTACCACCTGCTGCAGTCGGTGTTCATGCTGATCGACTGGTGTGACACCCTGCATTTCGAGCAGCGCCAGGATGGCCAGATCACGCGCACCGACCTTGGCAGCGAGGCCAGCGAAGCGCTGCCCGCCGAAGACCTGGTGGTGCGTGCCGCGCGGGCACTGCAACACGCGTCCGGCACCACGCGGGGCGTGCACATCGGTCTGGAAAAACGCATTCCGTCGCAGGCTGGCATGGGCGGTGGCTCCTCGGACGCGGCCAGCTGCCTGCTGGCGCTGCAGCGCCTGTGGGGCGTCAGGCTGCCCGCCGAACAACTGCAGGCCATCGCCCTCGGCCTGGGTGCCGACGTGCCGTTTTTCCTCAGTGGCGGCCACGCCTGGGTCGAAGGGGTCGGCGAAAAAATCACGCCGCTGGCCCTGCCTGCCGCCCGCTTTGTCGTGGTCAAACCCGCCGCCGGGCTGCCGACCGACGCCATTTTCCGCTCGCCCGGGCTCAAACGCGATACAGAAACTGCTACAATCCGAGGCTTTGCTGCAAACGCATATGGCTCTGTTTACGAATTCGGCCATAACGACTTGCAGCCAGTCGCGCAGACCTTGTGTCCGCAGGTTGGTCAATCCCTCGATTGGCTCTCCATGCAGCATTTGCAAGGCCGCATGACTGGCTCGGGAAGTGCTGTATTTGCGCATATGCCGCACGAGATGGAACTTGCGGTCGCCCCGGGCGACTGGCAGGTCCGCAAGTGCAGCAATCTGGATGCACATCCTCTGGCCGGTTGGTAAGATAAGGGTCATGGAATGTGTTTCCAGAAACAACGATTAAAGGGTTGGTTGCTGGTCCCCTGACAGCTGTTTTTGACAGTTTTCAGGTCCGGCAATCTACCTGTGTAGGGGTGTCGCCAAGTTGGTTAAGGCACCGGATTTTGATTCCGGCATTCGCAGGTTCGAATCCTTCCACCCCTGCCAAAATTTTCGGGTCCCATGTGGGGCCCGTGTTTTTAGGCCACCCGACAACGGGGGCCGTGCTCGCTGACTGTTGAGTGTCTCCGGTGAAGGCTCTGCCTGCGCAATTCCGACGCTGAATTGGCCGGGCAGGAAATGGCCAGAAGCCGCATTGACATGGGACGGACACAGGGCGTCCGTGTTTTCAGTGCGTTTATTGCTTTTCTCCATTCAGCAACGTTTTCTTCCTGGACACCCGCTGGGCCACACATGCAACCGCACCACTCCGACTTCATGCTTTTCACGGGCAATGCCAATCCGGCCATGGCATCCGAGATCGCCCAGCATCTGGGCATTTCGCTGGGAGCCGCCCATGTGGGGCGTTTCTCCGACGGAGAAGTGACGGTCGAGATCCAGCAGAACGTGCGGGCGCGTGACGTGTTTGTGGTGCAGTCCACCTGCGCGCCGACCAACGAAAACCTGATGGAACTGCTGATCATGGTTGACGCGCTCAAGCGCGCTTCGGCCGAACGCATTTCCGCCGTGATCCCTTACTTCGGCTACGCCCGGCAGGACCGCCGTCCGCGTTCGGCGCGCGTTCCCATCAGCGCCAAGGTGGTGGCCAACATGCTGCAGGCCGTCGGCGTCTCGCGCGTGCTGACCATGGACCTGCATGCCGACCAGATTCAGGGGTTTTTCGACATCCCAGTGGACAACATCTACGCCTCGCCCGTGTTGCTGGGCGATCTGCGCCAGAAAAACTACAACGACCTGATGGTGGTGTCGCCCGACGTCGGCGGCGTGGTGCGTGCCCGTGCCCTGGCCAAACAGCTGGGCTGCGACATGGCCATCATCGACAAGCGCCGGCCCAAGGCCAATGTGTCCGAAGTGATGCATGTGATCGGTGACATCGACGGGCGTAACTGCGTCATCATGGACGACATGATCGACACCGCCGGCACGCTGGTCAAGGCGGCCGAGGTACTCAAGGAGCGCGGCGCCAAAAAGGTGTATGCCTATTGCACGCACCCGATTTTTTCGGGCCCCGCGATTGAACGCATTGCGCAGGGCGAAGCCCTCGACGAAGTGGTGATCACCAACACCATTCCCCTGAGCCAGGCCGCGCAGGACTGCAAGAAAATTCGCCAGCTCTCCGTGGCGCCGCTGATTGCCGAGACAATCCAGCGCATCGCCAACGGTGAGTCGGTCATGAGTTTGTTTTCGGACCAGGACAACCTGTTCTGATCCGGAGCGAAAAGCCGGCTGCATTCGTGCAGCTTTTTTATGTCGAGGTGAGCTGGTCGCGGCCCACCTCTTTTGGAGAAGATTATGAAATTCGTCGCTTTTGAGCGCGCCAAGCAGGGTACGGGTGCGAGCCGCCGTCTCCGCATCACGGGCCGCACGCCCGGTATTGTTTACGGTGGCACCGGTGAACCGTCGCTGATCGAACTCGATCACAACGCACTGTGGCACGCCATCAAGAAAGAAGCTTTCCACGCTTCCGTCCTCGAGATGGAGCTGGACGGCAAGACACAGAAAGTCCTGCTGCGCGATCTGCAGATGCACCCGTTCAAGCAACTGGTCCTGCACATCGACTTCCAGCGCGTCGACGCGAAGACCCGCCTGACCATGAAAGTGCCACTGCACTACAGCGGCCAGGAAGAGTCCCCCGCGGTCAAGGCCGAAAACTGCCTGGTCAACCACGTGCTGACTGAGCTGAGCATTTCCTGCCTGCCCAAAGACCTGCCTGAATTCATCGCCGTCGATCTGAGCGGCCTGAAAAAAGGCACTTCGCTGCACGTCAAGGACATCACGCTGCCAAAAGGCGTGAAGTTTGTCGCCAAAGGCGGCATGGACAACCCGGTGCTGGTGTCGGTCTCTGCCGTTTCGGAAGAAGCTGAAGCCGATGCCGCAGCAGCCGCTGCCGCTGCCGTGCCTGTGGATCCCAAGGCCGCCAAGGCCGCTGCCGCCAAGGATGCCAAAGCCGGCGCCAAGGCTGACGCAGCCAAGCCTGCTGCCAAGAAGTAATTCATGACGGCATTGGCCTGAAAAGGCCCGCGGCCCTTGTCCTCCCCGGAGGTCAAGGGCCGTTTTTCTTGGGCGACGGTCCTGCTGCACCCATAATCCGGTGGCGGGCTCCACCTGCAGGCCGCTTTTTCCCTCTCATCACACCGCATGATCAAACTTTTTGTAGGCTTGGGAAACCCCGGCCCTGAATACGAGGCGACCCGCCACAACGCCGGTTTCTGGTGGACCGAGGCGCTGGCGCGCGAACTCAAGCTGAGCCTGGCCCTCGACAAGAATTACCACGGCCGCGTCGCCCGCACCACCATCAAGGGCCAGACCGTCTGGCTGCTCGAGCCGATGACCTTCATGAACCTGTCGGGCAAATCGGTGGCGGCGCTGGCGCGTTTTTTCAAGATCGCCCCCGAAGAGATCCTGGTGGCCCACGACGAACTCGACATCGTCCCCGGCCATGCCAAACTCAAGTTCGGCGGCAGCCATGCCGGGCACAACGGCCTGCGCGACATCCATGCCCAGCTGGGCACGGGCGACTACTGGCGCCTGCGCATCGGTGTCGGGCACCCGGGCGTGAAGTCGGAAGTCATCAACTGGGTGCTGAAAAAGCCGTCCCAGGAACACCGCGTGGCGATCGAGGACAGCATCTCGCGCGCACTCAAGGCCGTGCCCGACCTGCTGGCCGGCGAGATGGAAAAAGCCACCATGCTGATCCACACCAGCGCGCCGCCTCGGCCCAAGCCGCCGCGCAAGCCTGAGCCTGACGACTCCGAAAACGATTAGGAGCGTCACGCTGCGGCTGCGGTCTGCTGCTGACAGTAGGACCTAACTCCCCACTCCCTCCCTCCCCCCGCCCCTCCCTCGCCCCGCTGGGCGATGGCGGGGAGTTCTATTTGGCCGCGTGTGCTGCGCTCGCGTGCATGAATGACAGTCTCTTGAATCCGACATGATGCGCTTCGCGCGTCAGGTCTCCCCGAACCCGCATTTGTTCCCCCACCCGTCGGGCGGGGCCGAGGAGCGCAGCCGTTCCAGACTCACAGGGCTGACGGGCTGTGGATAACCTCCCAAAACAGATCTCCTCGAAACGCTTGACGTTTCCTTTATACAAGTCGAAGGCGAGTTCGAGCGAGACCCCGCTTTTGCCGAGCACCTCAGGTTGCCCGTAGCGAAGCGAAGGGATCCAGACTGTCGGGTCGCCTTTTCTTTTGCTTACTTTTCTTTTGGCGACTGTATGGACAGGAGACATGGGAAACAGGTGTTCGGAGACATAGGAAACACCTTGGATTCTCAGCCAGCAGCGTTGAGTGCGCTCAAGTCCAGCCGCATGAAGCGGTGATGGCAGAAGAACACATCGTAGCAACCCCCGGCTTGCTGGAAGCCCCAACACTGTTCAAGCTTGCACAGGCTTCGGCAGGCTCAGCCGGACCGGGCAGAAAAACTAACCCTCAGCCGCCCGCTTGTAAGCCTGCGCCGCAGCCACCGCATCACCGCGCTGCTCGGCCAGCAGCGCCAGCGCACGCCAGGCATTGCGGTGCAGGGTGCCGTCCTGCAGGGCCAGCACGGCCTGGGACAGCAACTGCTGGGCCTTGCCCCAGAGCTGGCGCTTCAGGCAGGCCATGCCCGCGAGGTACTGGACATTGGCATCGCGCGGCCGCAGTTGCTGCGCCGTCTCGATGCGTGCCAGCCAGGCGGCGTCGATGGAATCCAGCCCCTGCTCGAGCACCTGGATCAGCTTGATGCGCTGGGAGTCGCTGACCTCGGAGCGCGGCCGCATCACCGGCTCCCAGACCTGCAGCAGCCAGCTGCGGGCCAGGTCGGCGTCGCCGTGCAGCGCCATCAGGCGCGCGGCGGCGTGAATCACCAGCTCGGGCATGGCGCGCTCGGCGGCGTCGAGGGACTGCCAGGCGGTTTGCAACTGCTCCGGATCATGGGCGCCGCCGAGCAGCTCGAGCGCCAGCCCGCGCACAATGCTTTGCGCCGCAGCAGGTGAAAAAGCCCGGTGTTTGGCCAGCAGGCGCGCGGTTTCCAGCGCCTGTGAAATCTGCCCAGCCTGGCGCGTGGCGCGCAGCTTGGTGCGCAGTGCCAGTGTGCGGCGCGACGCGCCCTGCGGCAACTGGTTGAGCAGCGCCAGCGCGCCGAGCGGGTCCCGGTCGTCAAGTGCCCAGCGCGCGGCACGCAACTGCACGCCTTCGCGGGTCTCCTGGGCTATCCGGTGGCTGCTGACCTCCAGCGCCTGTTGCAGCTGTTCTTCACGCTGGGCCTTGTTCTGCAGGGCCTGCGCACTTTCGGCGGCCAGCAGGTGGGCCAGCAAACGCAGCTGGGTCGCGCGCGCCGGCGTGTACCCGCCGACATGGCCGGAAGCCCGTGCCAGCAGGCTGAGGCTTTTTTCCTGGGTGATGGCGTTCTGTGCGAGCTTGGCCGCACGGATGAAGCGCCCGGCCATCAGGTGCGACAACGCATCCATGAAGGCGGCGTACATGGCACGCTCTTTTTGCTGGGCGCGCCAGCGCCTGGCCTCGGCCGGCAACGAAAACACCGCCACCGCGGCACGCAGCGCCAGGTACAGCAAGGTGAACAGGCCGGCCAGCAACAGCACCAGCAGGTTGAAGGACATGTCGACGCGATGCGGAGGCCAGAACAGCGTGACCACCGCCTGGTTGTTGCCCGCCACCAGCGCCACCGCCACCGCGATGCCGAACAGGGCCAGGAGCCAGAGAGCGCTGCGCATACCGGGCCCGGCGTCCTAGCGGCCCGCAGCCGCCGTGGCCAGCGCGGCCAGGGTTTCGTCCAGGCGCGGCAACTCACTGGACTTCATCTGGCTTTGCACCTGCTGCAGCAGCTGGGCCGCCGCTTGGGTCCTGCGCGACGCAGGATCAAAGTACTTTGCCAGCGCGGCGCTGGCAGCGGCCAGGTCGGAACGGGCGCTGGCCGTCTGGCGCGACAGCAGGCCGAGCCGGGCGTTGAGCAGTTTGAGCTTGAGGTTTTCACGCAGGAAAAAGGCCTGCTCGGGCGCCAGCAGGGCCGCGTCGGGCTGGTCGATACGGCTCACCCGCAACAGGCCGCGGGCTTCGTCCAGCGTGCCCTGCAGCGTGCGCTGCCACCAGGCCCTGAGCGCCAGGCTGTCCAGCCAGGCCATGGAGGTGCCGGCTGCGGAGGCAGGGCGAGCCGGCGCGGGTGCCGCCGCCGGCACCACCGGGCGGGCGGCGGCAGCGCCGGTCACCATCGCGTTGGCCAGCGGCAGATCGTCCACCACACGGGTCAGTTCGTCGAGCTTGAGCAGCAGGCCGGGCACATCGGTCACCGTGGTGGCCTTGATACGCTCCACGTCCCTGGCGATGGCGCGCTGCAGCGGATTGAGGCGCGGCTGCGCGGCGCGCGCCAGCCGCTGGTCGGCCGACTTGAGGGCGGCCAGCAGCGGCTCGGCGCTGCCGGTCAGCTGGGCCTGCTGCTGGGCCAGGCGCAGCGCGGACTCCACATCAACCACCAGGTTTTCATCGCGCGAACGCGACAGGCTTTGCATCAGTTCTTCCAGCTGCGTGCGCTGCAGGCTCACCTCGCTGAGCCGCGTCTCCAGCAGTGCCAGGCGCGCCGTCAGTTCGCGCGTGCCTTCCTGCGCTTGCCGCGCCAGTGTGCGGGCCTCGATGGACTGCGCGGTCGAGTCGGTGCTGCGCCGGGCCAGCTCTTCCTGGATGTTGCCAAGCTTTTGCCACAGCAGGATGCTAAGCACGAGGCCGACGACAGCCACCAACCCGGTCGCCAGCAACCAGCGACGCCCCGCACCCGCCGCTGGTGCGGCTGGCAGCTCGGCCAGGGGCACCGGCAAGGGAGGGGGGACGGGTTCGCTGTCGCTCATGGTGGTATTGATTCTATCGAGCCCACGATGTCCGCTATCTCCGGACGTGACTGCACAACAACACCCCAGCCGGCGGCACGCGCCGCTTCGGCAATGCGCGGGTGCGTAGCGACGGCGCGGGCCCGTGACCAGTCCCCTGCCGGCAGGTGGGCCAGCGCCTCAGAACTGCTCAGCAGCCAGACCGAGCCGTCGTGCGCCGCGGCCTCAATGCGCTGCCGCTGTGATTCAGTAAAAACCGGCGCGCGGCGCTGGTACACCGCCACCACCTCGACCCGGGCACCCGCGGCCACGAACTGCTGCGCCAGCCAGTCGCGCCCGGCGCCGCCCGCCTGGTCCTGGCCTGCGCCCTGGCCGCGCACGATCAACACGCGCCGGCCCTGCCACTGGCTCTGGCCAACCACTGCCCACAGGGCTTCGGAGTCAAACTGCCCGGCCTCTGCCGCGGGGGCGTCGATCAGCGCGTCGGGCACACCCGCACGACGCAGCGCGGCCACCGTGCCCGGACCGGGCGCCAGAAAGCGTGGCCCGGAGTTTGCTACTGAATCAGTAGCTGTTTGCGCTTTCCGTACAAGGGCTGCAGCCTGACTGGATGAAAAAAAACCGTCCACGGCATTGCCGCTGACAAACATCAGTGCCGCATAAGCGCTGATCTCGCGCCAGGCCTGCTGCAGGGCCGGCGACTCTGGCAGCGCGACGATCTCGATCAGGGGCAGCACCTCGGCCTGCAGGCCGTACACCTGCAGGGCCTGCACCCAGCCAGCGGCATCGCGCTCAGGCCGGGTGACGATGACTCGCACAGCGTTCAAGGCTGCGGCGCAGGGGCGGCCCAGACGGCGCCGCCGGCCCGCAAGGAAGCGGCCACGCGTTCACCCAGGGCCTCGGCGTCGGCGAAGGTGCGCACCGGCGCGCGGTGTTCGGCGCGCACCAGCGGCTGGCCGGCCACCCCTTGTCCGTCCGCGCCGGGTTCGCCCCAGGCGGCTTCCAGGGTCATCTCGCCGCCCTGCGGTTCGCGGATGAAGGCGGCCAGCGGCATCGAGCAGCTGCCGCCCATGGCGCGCGACACGGTGCGCTCGGCCGTCACGGCCAGCCAGGTCGGCTGGTGCGCCAGCGTGGCCAGCGCGTCCAGCAGATCCAGCCGGTCGGCACGCACTTCGATGCCCAGCGCGCCCTGCCCGGCAGCGGGCAACATCTGTGCCGGCTCGAAGGCACAGCGGATGCGCGAGGCCAGGCCCAGCCGTTTCAGCCCGGCGGCAGCCAGCACGATGGCCTGGTACTGCCCTTCGTCGAGCTTGCGCAGGCGGGTGTCGAGGTTGCCGCGCAATGGTTCAATTTTCAGGTCCGACCGCAGGGCCTTGAGCAACACCAGACGGCGCAGGCTGGAGGTGCCGACGACGGCGCCGGGCGGAAGCTCGTCCAGCGAGGAAAAATGGTTCGACACCAGCGCATCACGCGGGTCCTCGCGCTCGAGCACGCAGGCCAGGGCGAAGCCGGCCGGCAGGTCCATCGGCACGTCTTTCAGCGAATGCACGGCCAGGTCGGCACGGCCGTCAAGCAGCGCGTTTTCCAGCTCCTTGACGAACAGCCCCTTGCCGCCGACCTTGCTCAGCGAGCGGTCCAGGATCTGGTCGCCCAGCGTGGTCATGCCCAGCAGTTCCACCTGCCAGCCCAGGCGCGTCTCCAGCAAGGCCCGGACGTGTTCCGCCTGCCACATGGCCAGCCGGCTTTCGCGCGTGGCAATGACAACGCGGGGAGAAGGGGAAGAAGCTGCGCTCACTCGTAACCTGTCTGTAATCTTGGGGGGTGCCCGGATGCTAGCATGCTGCACTGCAAAACAAGAGCCAACGAGGTGAACCATGGTAACGACGGCGCGTGCGACCCCCCCCAAGGAACAAACTGGGGGAACTGCCAAAGACGGTGGGCGCGCGCGCGCCAGAAGCAGGGACAACGAGCGCCCGCTGGTCGAGGACATCCGCCTGCTCGGCCGCATCCTCGGTGACGTGATCCGCGAGCAGGAAGGGGTGGCCGCCTACGAACTGATCGAGGAAGTGCGCAAGCTGTCCGTGGCCTTTCGCCGTGACGCCGACCACGAGGCCGACAAGGCGCTGAAAAAGCTGCTCAAGGGCCTGTCGGGCGACCAGACCGTCAGTGTGATCCGCGCCTTCACCTACTTCAGCCACCTGGCCAATCTGGCCGAGGACCGGCACCACATCCGTCGCCGCGCCATCCACGAACGTGCCGGCGACACCCAGGAAGGCAGCATCGAAGTGGCTCTGGCCCGCCTGCGCTGGGCGGGAATAGCTCCCAAGACGATAGCGAACATGCTGGCCCACAGCTTTGTCTCGCCGGTGCTCACGGCGCACCCGACCGAGGTGCAGCGCAAGAGCATTCTGGACGCCGAGCGCGATATCGCGCAGTTGCTGACGGCGCGCGACGAGATCAAGGCGCTGGCCCTGGCCGTCAATGCGGCGCGCGACGCGCTGACGCCGCGCGAACTTGCCGCCAACGAGGCGCAGCTGCGCGCCCGTGTGATGCAGTTGTGGCAGACCCGGCTGCTGCGTTTCACCAAACTCACGGTGGCCGACGAGATCGAAAACGCGCTCAGTTATTACGAGTCGACCTTTCTGCGCGAGATCCCCAAGATCTACGGTGACCTCGAACGTGCGCTGGGCAACCGGCCGGTACACAGCTTTCTGCGCATGGGCCAGTGGATAGGCGGCGACCGGGACGGCAACCCCAATGTCAGCGCGGACACCCTCAATTACGCCCTGCGCCGTCAGGCCGAAGTGGCGCTGCGCCACTACCTGACCGAGGTGCATTATCTGGGCGGCGAGCTCTCGCTGTCGGCCATGCTGGTGGACTTCACGCCGCAAATGCGGGCGCTGGCCGAAAGCTCACCCGACACCAACGAACACCGCCTCGACGAGCCCTACCGGCGCGCGCTGACCGGTGTCTATGCAAGACTGGCCGCCACACTGAAAGACCTCACGGGCACCGAGGCCGCGCGCCATGCGGTGGCACCGCAGAACGCCTACCTGACGTCCGGGGACTTCCTGGTTGACCTGCGCACGATTGAAGGTTCGCTGCAGGCCAACCACGGCGGCGCGCTGGTCGCGCAGCGCCTGCACCCGCTGATCCGTGCGGTGGAGGTGTTCGGCTTTCACCTGGCCACGGTGGACCTGCGCCAGAGCTCGGACAAACACGAGGAAGTGGTTGCCGAGCTGCTGGCCGTCGCGCGTATCGAGCCGAACTACGCGGGCCTGGACGAAATGGCCAAGCGCGCGTTGCTGCTGCAGCTGCTCAACGACGCCAGGCCGCTGCGTGTGGTCGGCACCACCTACTCGGCGCACGCCACCGGCGAGCTGGCGATTTTCGAGGCGGCCCGCACGGCGCGTGCACGCTTCGGCCGGGAAGCCATCCGCCACTACATCATCAGCCACACCGAAACCGTCAGCGACCTGCTCGAGGTCCTGCTGCTGCAAAAGGAAGTGGGCCTGATGCATGGCACGCTGGACAACAGTGCCAGCAACGACCTCATCGTCGTGCCGCTGTTTGAAACGATTGAAGACCTGCGCAATGCCGCGCCCATCATGCGGGAGTTTTATGCCCTGCCCGGCATCGCCCGACTCGTGCAGCGCAGCGGCGCCGAGCAGGACATCATGCTCGGCTACTCCGACAGCAACAAGGACGGCGGCATCTTCACCAGCAACTGGGAGCTGTACCGCGCCGAGATCGCGCTGGTCGAGCTGTTCGACCAGCTCGCCAATACACATGACATCCAGCTGCGCATGTTCCACGGCCGTGGCGGCACGGTGGGCCGCGGCGGCGGCCCCAGCTACCAGGCCATCCTGGCGCAGCCCCCGGGCACGGTGCGCGGGCAGATCCGCCTGACCGAGCAGGGCGAAGTCATCGGCTCCAAATACGCCAACCCGGAAATCGGCCGGCGCAACCTGGAAACCCTGGTCGCCGCCACGCTGGAAGCCACCCTGTTGCAGCCCACCAAACCGGCCACCAAGGCCTTTCTGCAGGCCGCCGACCAGCTGTCGCAGGCCAGCATGGCCGCCTACCGCGCACTGGTCTACGAAACGCCCGGTTTCACCGAGTATTTCTTCAGCGCGACACCGATCCGCGAGATTGCCGAACTCAACATCGGCTCCCGGCCGGCTTCGAGGAAAGCCACCCAGAAGATCGAGGACCTGCGCGCCATCCCCTGGGGCTTCAGCTGGGGCCAGTGCCGCCTGACCCTGCCGGGCTGGTATGGCTTTGGCGCGGCGATTGCGCAATTTCTCGACCAGGGCGGCACGCCGGCCAGCCGCAAGGAGGCGCTCGCGCTGCTGCAGAAGATGTACAAGCAGTGGCCGTTTTTCCGCACCCTGCTCAGCAACATGGACATGGTGCTGGCCAAAAGCGACCTGGCGCTGGCCTCGCGGTATGCCGAACTGGTCGGCGATGCGCGCCTGCGCAAGAGAATTTTCAGCGCGATCGAAGTCGAGTGGCACCGCACGGCCGAAGCGTTGACCTTGATCACCGGCGACAAGCAGCGCCTGGCCAACAATGCGGCCCTGCAGCGCTCCATCCGCCACCGTTTTCCCTACATCGACCCGCTGCACCACCTGCAGGTCGAGCTGGTGCGCCGCTACCGCGAGGGCAAGGCCGACGAACGCGTGCAGCGCGGCATCCACATCTCGATCAACGGCATCGCGGCGGGCTTGCGCAACACCGGCTGAACGCCGGCTGCGGGGGAGCCAGCGCCGGCGCCCCAAGGGAGGCGTTCCACCCGGAAGTCAACAACTGTCGGACTAATCCTACAGGTCTTCCAGTGGAATCCGATGGCGGCAACCGCGGGTGAACCCTAGGATGGATTCAACGCCACACGGCATTTCCACACGGCATTTCATTTGCCTCAGGCTGTGCCGGCGACCACCCTTGGAGTCTGAACCATGTCTACGCCACACGCCGAGGCGGTCAGCCGCCTTTCCGCCCCTCACGATCCCATGAGCAATGAGTATGTGAGCAGTGACTTCATGGCACTTGCCGAACACATGAACGATTGCCAGCTTTCGCGTGGCCGTTTTTTTGCACTGCGTGCCGCACTGGAGTCCCTGCACGCCACCGCGTCCCCGCGCATTGTGACCACAGGCGCCGTCTTCGTCTGCTGCGGCGTAGCCTTGCTGGCCGTGGTTTGAGAGGGTGGACGCCGCTGTTCTTGACCGGCTGGAATCACTCACCCCGCACGCACGCCAGATCCTCCTGACCCAGAGGTCGGAAGCCGAGCCGCCGATACGCGCCGAACTGTTCGGCATACACCGCTTCGAACAACATGGCCGCAGTCTGGCCGAGGCCCAGACGGTGCAGGCCGACGGCCCTTCGCGGCGCGGCGCTTCCTTTTTTCCACGTGTCGAGAAAAACCTGGTCGCGCTGCGCCAGGCCTATGACTATGTGGCGCTGACCTCGAGCAGCGGCCACTACGTAACACCTGCGGCCGAATGGCTGCTCGACAACTTTCACCTCGTCGAAGCCCAGCTGCAGCAGATCCGCGAAGGTGTGCCGCGGCGTTATTACGCGAGCCTGCCCAAGCTGGCAGCGGCACCGCTGGAAGGCCTGCCACGCGTCTACGGCATCGCCTGGGCTTACGTGGCCCATTCCGACAGCGTGCTCAACCCGGAACTGTTCACCGCCTTTCTCAACGCCTACCAGGAGCGCAGCGAACTGCGGCTGAGCGAGCTCTGGGCCCTGCCGACCACCCTGCGCGTGGTGCTGCTTGAAAACCTGCGCCGCATGGCCGACAACATTGCCCAAAGCAAGGTGGCCCGGGAAGTCGCCCATGCGGTCTGCGACTGCGTGGACCGGCTCGACGACACCGACCTCGATGCGATCAATGCCCTGATGCAGCAGCGGGGACTGCAGCGCAACTACCTCACGCAGCTGTGGCAGCGCATGCCCACGGTCAAACTCGACATCTCGCCGTCGCTGGTCCTCTGGACCGAACGGCATTGCCCGGACGGGCCGGCGCTGATGGTTGAAAGCCAGACCGCGCAGGTGGCGGCCAACCTCACCGTCGGCAACATCATCACCACCCTGCGCATGGTCGGACAGGTCGACTGGGTCGAGCTGATCGAGCCGGTGAGCCGTTCGCTGCGCATGCTCAGCCGGCTGCCCAGCTTTGCCCAGGAAAGCGAACTGACGCGCCAGCAGATCACCCAGTCCATGGAGCAGCTGGCGCGCCTGAGCCGCCACTCGGAACGCGAGGTAGCCCAGGCGGTCGTCGCCGCCGCGCACGCGGTGCCCCATACTCTGCCCGCCACCGCCGTGGAGCGCACCGCCGGCTACTACCTGCTCGGCGGCGGCCGGGCCGCCCTCGAGGCAACTCTGGGGATAATGGCGCCCCGCACGCCGTCGGCCTCCTTGCGCCACTGGCGCCTGCCGCTGTACATCGCCACGATCATCCTTGGCACCGTCCTCGTCGTGCTGGCGGCTGCCAACCGCACGGACATGCACGGCTGGCCGGCTGCGGCGGCGCTGTTCCTGCTGGCCTGGCCGGCGTCCGAAGTCGCCGCGGCCTTCGTGCACCGCCTGATCGCCGAATCGCTCAAGATCCGCTTCCTGCCACGGCTCGATTTCGCCGCCGGCATCCCGCCCGAACACCGCGTGCTGGTGGTCCTGCCGACGCTGCTGAGCTCCAGCGCGACCATTCGCGAGCTGGCAGAACGGCTTGAGCTGCACTGGCTGGCCAACCGCGAGCCAGAGGCCCAGTTCGCCCTGCTCACCGACTGGGTGGATGCGCCGCGCGAAAACATGGCGGGCGATGCGGCCCTGCTCAAGGCGGCGCTGGCGCAGGTGGCAGCACTCAATTCGCGCCACCCCGCGCCGGCCGGGGTCGCGCCGCGCTTTCTGCTGATCCATCGCCCGCGCGAATGGAGCGACACGCAGCAAAAATGGCTGGGCTGGGAGCGCAAGCGGGGCAAGCTCGAACAGCTGCTGCGCACGCTGGTCACCGGCAGCATGGCCGGTTTCATGCCGCTGGCCGACGGCCAGCAGCTGGCCGATGGCATCCGGTACGTCGTGACGCTGGACAGCGACACCGGCCTGCCGCCCGGCGCCCTGCGCGACCTGGTGGCCGTGGCGGCCCACCCGCTGAACGCCCCGCAGCTCGATGCGGCCTCACGCCGCGTGGTGGCCGGTTACGCCATCCTGCAACCGCGCGTGGTCACACCACTGCCGGGGCCTGCTGAACGCACCCCTTTTCACCGACTGTTTGCCGGCCAATGCGGCATCGACCCCTACAACAACGGCGTGTCCGAGGTCTACCAGGACCTGTTCGGCAGCGGCAGCTTCAGCGGCAAGGGCCTGCTGCACGTTGCCGCGGTGCATGCAGTCCTCGACGACCGCCTGCCCACGGGGTCCATCCTCAGCCATGACCTGCTCGAGGGCAACATCGCGCGCTGCGGCTTTGTCAGCGACGTGACACTGGTCGAAGAGCAGCCCCACCATGCCGGTGTGGCCGCCTCGCGCATTCACCGCTGGACCCGCGGCGACTGGCAGTTGCTGCCCTTCATGGCGCGCGCCAGGCACTACGGCATCGATGCACTGGGCCTGTGGAAAATGGCCGACAACCTGCGCCGCTCCCTGGTCATCCCTGCCACAGTCGGCCTGCTCATCTGCGTCGTTTTCACGGCGGCCATGCCGCTGGCCACGGCCCTGATCGTCACCTTCGCGGCCTTGCTGGCCGGGCCCCTGCTCGGCGCGCTGGCGGGCCTGGTGCCGACACGCCGCGGCATCGCCTGGCGCCATTTTTTCCATGTGGGCCGCAGCGAGATGCTGCGCGCCCTGGGCGGCGCCGCCTGGCAGTTCAGCCAGTTGCCGGTGCAGGGCGCCCTGCTGCTCGACGCCATCTTGCGCTCTGTGTGGCGCATGCGTGTGAGCCGCCGCGGACTGCTCGAGTGGAGCACCGCCGCCCAGGCCCAGGCCGCCGCACGCCACGAGCTTTGGGCTTTCGTGCGCCAGCATGCACTGATGTCGCTGCTGTGCGTGGCGCTGGCGGTCGCCGCGCTGTGGAGCCCCCACCCGGTTGCCGGCACCGCGCTGTTCCTGCTGTGGGCGGCGTCACCGCTGGCGGCCTGGTGGGCCAGCAGGCCGCGTCCGCCGGATCCCGCGCACCGCCTGCGGGACGAGGACCGGAAATACCTGCACACACTGGCGCGCGACACCTGGCGCTTTTTCGAGCAATCGGTCGGCGCCGGGGACAACCACCTGCCGCCGGACAACTTGCAGCTGGTGCCCGAGCCCACGCTGGCGCACCGCACCTCACCAACCAACATCGGCCTGTACCTGCTGGCCGTCTGCTGCGCCCGCGAGTTCGGCTGGATCAGCACGAATGAAGTCATCAGCCGGCTGCAAGCCTCGCTGGACAGCATCGACCGCCTGCCCAAACACGACGGCCACCTGCTCAACTGGTACGACACGCGCACGCTGACGGTGCTGCAACCGGCCTATGTATCGGTCGTCGACAGCGGCAACCTGGCCGGCCTGCTGCTGGCCGTCGCACAGGCCTGCACCGGTCTGGCGCAAAGCGGCGCCGACGGCAAACCGGCGCAGGCCAGCCTGCTGCAGCTGGCGGCGCGCTGCCAGGCCCTGTACGCCGCCATGGACTTTCGCGGCCTGTACGATGCCAAACGTCACCTGTTTCACATCGGCCTGCGCGTGCAAGAACATGCACTCGACGCCAGTTATTACGACCTGCTGGCTTCCGAGTCCCGGCTGACCAGCTTTCTGGCGATTGCCAAGGGCGACGTTCCGCGGCGCCACTGGGCCGCCCTGGGCCGGCCCTTCCTGTCGGTGGGCGTGGTGCCGGGCCTGAAGTCCTGGTCGGGCTCGATGTTCGAGTACCTGATGCCCTCGCTGCTGATGTCCGAGCCCGGTTACGGCCTGCTGCACACGGCGGCCCACGCGGCGGTGGCCGAGCAGCGCGCCTATGGTGCCGCGCAGCAACTCCCGTGGGGTGTGTCGGAGTCCGGCTATTTCGCGCAAGACCATTCGCTGGCCTTCCAGTACTCCCCTTTTGGTGTCCCGCGGCTGGCACTGCGGCGCACGCCATACACCGACCGCGTGGTCGCGCCTTACGCCACCCTGCTGGCCACACTGTTCGATACGCACGGCGCCGTGCGCAACCTGCAGCGCCTGGAAAAACTGGGCGCACGCGGCGAGCTGGGGTTTTACGAAGCCCTGGACTTCACCGTCGCCCGCCAGCCGGAAAAGTCGGGCACGCAGCCATTCAGCATGGTGGAGGCGTTCATGGCGCACCACCAGGGCATGGCGCTGGCGGCGCTGTGCAACGTGTTGTGTACCAACGCACCGCGGCGCTGGTTCTGCGGCGACCCGCTGGTGCGGGCGCATGAGGCCCTGCTGCATGAAAACACGCCGCGCCAGATCATCCGCAGTGCCGACCCGCGCCTGCCGCCGGAGCCCGGCGGCTACATCCCGGAGCCCGTGTTCCAGTCACGCGAGCTGAACCCGCTGGGCACCAGTTGGAAACCCACCCACCTGCTGTCCAACGGCCAGTACAACGTCGCCCTGCGCGCCAATGGCGCCGGGCTGAGCCGCTGGCGCGGCCGCAACATCACGCGCTGGCGCGATGACCTGCTGCGAGACGGCTACGGCAGCTTTTTCTACCTTGTCCACCCCGACCAGGAGGGTGAACCCAGCGTCAGCTCGCTCACCGCGCGGCCGGCGCCGGGCGCGGGCTGGCGCTACCAGGCGCGCTTCATGGCCGACCGGGTGCAGTTCGACGCGCAGGGCGGGGATTTGAGCACCACGCTCACCGTGCTGGTCAGCCCCGAGGACGACACCGAGTTGCGCACCGTGACGCTGCTCAACACCGGGCGCACCGAGCTGGTGCTGGAGCTGGTGTCCTGCTTTGAAGCGGTGCTGGCCGACCCGCGCGCCGACGAGGCCCACCCGGCGTTTTCCAGCCTGTTTGTGCAGACCCGCTGGGAGCCGCGGTGGCGCGCCCTCATGCTCACGCGCCGGCCGCGCCTGCACGGCGACCCGCAAATGGCGGTGGCGCATTTTCTGGCCGAGGCCGAGGCCGACCTGATCTCGGTCGCGTGTATGGCCGACCGTCGCGTGTTCGCAGGACGCCACCAGCCGGCGCACCAGCCGGCACTGGGCGACCAGCCGTTTGATGCGCATGGCCAGCCCGTCAACGGCCTGGACCCGGTAGCCAGCCTGCGCGTGACGCTGCGGCTGGCACCGGGTGCCCTGGCAAGGCTGAGTTTTGCCACGACGGTCGCCGAGACGGTGGACGAGCTGGTGCCCCGCATCGACAAATACCTGCAGCCCATGCATGTGGAGCGTGCGACCCGCATGGCCGCGACGCTGGCCCAGGTGCGGCTGCGCGACTTGGCGCTGACCCCGGAGGAAAACCTGGCACTGCAGGACATGAGCACGGCGCTGATGTACAGCGTTGCCCGGCTGGCTGAACGCACGCCGCTGGACCAGCGCCAGCTCTGGCGCTTCGGCCTGTCCGGCGACAAGCCCATCGTGTTGCTGCGCATCCACTCACCCAGCGGCCTGCCGCTGGTGCATTCGCTGCTGCGCGCCCAGCCCTGGTGGGCCTTTGGCGGGTTAGCGGTCGACGTGGTGGTGGTCAACAGCGAGGTCAACTCTTACCTCATGCCGCTGCAGCGCGACATCCTGGCGCTGCGCGACCGCCTCACGCAGGCGGTGCAGCACAGCTTCCCGCGCGATGAAGCCGCATCGGCGGCGGCGGGTTTTTTCCTGCTGCGCGAGCAGGAAATGTCCATCGGCGAAAAAAGTGCGCTGACCGGGCTGGCGCGGGTGGTACTCAACGCCGATGGGCGGCCCCTGGAAGTGCAGGTCGCAGCCCTGCGCCAAAACTGGCTGCCAAAGCGCGCCGTCGCTGTGGCTCGAACGGCACTGGCCGGCCACGCACCTACCGCGGCGGCGGCCGCGGCTACACCGCGCGGCTTCGATGCCGCCAGCGGCGAGTACCGGTTCGAGCTGGCAGGCGGCCAGCGCCTGCCCAAGCCCTGGGTCAATGTCATCGGCAACCCGTCCTTTGGTTTTCAGGTGTCTGAAACCGGCAGCGGCTACACCTGGGCCGGCAACAGCCGCCTGCACCAGGTCACGCCCTGGTCGAACGACCCGGTGCGCGACCCGGCGTTTGAGCACTGGCTGCTGCAGGACCTGGACAGCGGCGAGGTGTTTGCGCTGGCGCCCTCGCTGCTGGCCGCGCCCGAGAGCACCTGGCGCATTCGCCATGGTCAGGGTTATTCGGTGTTTGAGGGCCGGCATGCCGGCCTGCAGCTGGAGACCACGTTTTTTGCCGACCTGCACGAAGCCGTCAAGGTGGTTCAGGTGCGCGTGCGGCTGGAGGAAGGCGGCGCCAGGCGGCGGCTGCGCGCCGTCGCCATGGTCGAGTGGCAGATGGGTGAAGCCAGGGGCAACCGGCGCACGCTTCACACCTGGAACGGCGCCGAACGGGTGGCCGTGTTTGCCCAGCAGCGTGAATGCCGCGACGGCTTTGGCGGCAGCACCGCCTTCCTGGCGCTGTCGGGTGCGGCCGGCGGCACGCAATGGACCTGCGACCGCGGCGAATTTTTCGACACGCAGGGCCAGCTGGTGCTGCCCGCCAGCCTGGGCCGGTGCAGCGGCGGCGCCGTCGACCCATGCGCAGCCCTCGCCAGCGAGTTCGCGCTGGCAGGCAACGCCGACCTGACGTTCAGCTTCATCCTCGGTCACGCGGCCGACGGGGCCGGCGCCGAGCAGATGGCCAGGCAGTGGGCGCAGCGGGACACCGGTCAGGCCCTGGAGGAGGTGCAGTCCTGGTGGTCGCAGTTGCTGGACAAGGTGCAGGTCCGCACACCCGACCCGCTGTTCGACGCGCTGGTCAACCGTTGGCTGATTTACCAGACCGTGGTCTGCCGGCTGTGGTCCAAGGCCGGCTTCTACCAGGCCGGCGGCGCGTTCGGCTTTCGCGACCAGTTGCAGGACGCGATGGCGCTGGGCCTGGCCGACCCGGCGCGGTTGCGTGCGCAGATCGTTCTCAATGCCTCGCGCCAGTTCCCCGAAGGCGATGTGCAGCACTGGTGGCACGCGCCCGGCGGCGAAGGCGTGCGCACGCACTTTTCCGACGACCTGCTCTGGCTGCCCCATGCCTGTGCGCACTACATCGACATCACGGGCGACCTGGCCTTGCTCGACGAATCCGTGGCCTTCATCGATGGCCCGCCCATTCCCGACGGCGCCGAAGACGCCTACTACCCGCCGCAAACCAGCACGCAGTCGGCCAGCGTTTACGAACACTGCGCCCGAACCCTGGATCGCAGCCTGGCCGTGGGCATACATGGCCTGCCGCTGATGGGCACCGGCGACTGGAACGACGGCATGAACCGTGTCGGCCATGAGGGCAAGGGCGAGTCCGTCTGGCTGGGCTGGTTCCTGTGCCGCGTGGTGCAGGACTTTGCGCCGCTGGCCAACGCCCGGGGCGAGACCGCACGCGCCGACAAATGGCTGCAGGCGCGGCAAGGCTGGATTGCCGCGCTGCACGACGCCGGCTGGGACGGCGCCTGGTTCCGCCGCGCGTTTTTTGACAACGGCGCGCCGCTCGGCTCCAGCGCCAACAGCGAATGCCGCATCGACCTGATCGCGCAGGCCTGGTCCGTGCTGTCCGGCGCCTCCACCGAGGCGTTCACCGTGCCGGCCATGCTGGCCCTCAAGCAGCAGCTGATCGATCAGAACGCCGGCCTGCTGCGCCTGCTGGACCCACCGCTGCAACACGCCGCCAACAACCCCGGTTATATCCAGGCCTACCCGCCCGGCGTGCGCGAAAACGGCGGCCAGTATTCCCACGCCGGGGTCTGGGCCATGATGGCGCAGGCCCTGAGCGGCGACACCGAAACCGCCTGGCGCAGCTTCGAAGCCCTGAGCCCGGCGCACCGCAGCGCCCACCCGGTGCGTGGCCCGGCCTATGAAATTGAACCTTATGTGCTGGCCGGCGACATCTACAGCGCACCGCCCTACGTCGGGCGCGGCGGCTGGAGCTGGTACACCGGCTCGGCCGCCTGGCTGCACCGCGCGGCGCTGGAAACCCTGCTTGGCCTGTCGGTGCGCCGGGGCGAACTGTCGCTGACGCCGCGTGTGCCCGCACACTGGCCAACGTTTGAGATCATCCTGCGTCTTGATGGACGCGTGGTGACCTTGCGCTGGCAGCGCGCCGATGTGGCGCAGGAAGAAAGCTTCAAGCCGGACCGTGTGCTGGCGCCGGGCGAGGTGGTGCGGCTGGCGGAACTGCCGATGCAGGCCAGCCTGCTGGTGCAGGCTGTGTCGTGACGCAAAAGATGCTATTGATTCAGTAGATTTTTTTTCATACCCTATAAGGGCCGAAGGCACTTTTCATGCATAAAAATGAGCCGTCGGAGCCTGCCTGGCCTGATGGGCCTCTGGCTACAGTGAAGGGCGCCATCTCAGGCTGACTTTGTGTTGTCACATGACGCACGGCCAATAGCGGGATTCTGGTTTTAACGCAGGAGAAGATCATGCGGCTTGCCACCTTCAATGTCGAAAACATGTTTGACCGCGCCAAGGCCCTCAATGGTGCCAACTGGGCTGAAGGAAGACCCGCGCTTGAAGCGCACAAAGAGCTCAACACGCTGTTTGGAAAAGCCCGCTACAGCGCCGTCGACAAGGCACGCATGCTCAAGCTGTTTGAAAATCACGGGCTGCTCAAAAGTGACGAGGGGCCGCTGCTGCTGCTGCGAAAGATTCGCGGCCAGCTCATCAGGCGGCCGCGCGTCGGCGACGCCGAGATCGTGGCAACCGGCAGGAAAAGCTGGGTCGGCTGGGTCGAGCTCAAGACCGAGCCGGTCAATGAAGCTGCCACCCTGAACACCGCACGGGTGCTGGGCGCCATCCATGCCGACGTGCAGGCCGTGATCGAAGCGGAAGACCGCACCACCCTGCGGCTGTTCAACCAGCAGTTGCTGCCCGAAGTGGACGCCAAACCGTTTCAGCACGTCATGCTGGTAGACGGCAATGACGACCGCGGCATCGATGTGGGTCTGCTGACCCGGCAGAAATACCCCATCGTTTCCATTCGCTCGCATGTGGACGACACCGACGCCAGCGGCACCATCTTCAGCCGCGATTGCGCCGAATACGAGATCAGCCTGCCCGGCAACAAGCGACTCTGGGTGATGGTCAACCACCTCAAAAGCAAGGGTTATGGCAGCCAGACCTCCAACGATGCCAAGCGCAAACGCCAGGCCAGACGCATCCGCGCGATCTACGACGAGCACCTGGCCGCCGGCGAAACGCTGGTTGCCGTGGTCGGCGACCTCAACGAGATTCCGGCCAACGACCCGCTGGCGCCCCTGCTGCGGCAAAACTCCAGCCTCCAGGACATCGCTTCGCACCCGAAATATGAAAGCGGCGGCCGAGAAGGAACCCACGGCAACTGCGGCCCTTCCGCCAAACTGGACTACATCCTTCTCTCGCCCGACCTGTACGCCAGCGTCACCGCCGCCGGTATTGAGCGCCGCGGCATGTGGGGTGGAGTGAACGGCACGTTGTGGGAGCACTTTCCGGAAGTGAGCAACGCCGATGAAGCGGCTTCGGACCATGCTGCGCTGTGGGTGGAGCTGGATGTTTAGGTGGCTGTCCACAAGCTGGTGTGGATCGACGGACGCCCATATTTAGAAGGCAAACGAAAGAGCGAACGCGGGTCTTCATACACAAATAACACGGCTGCAAGTTCGTCGCCCGGCCACGACGGAAACAGGATGCGCTCCAGGACTCGTGTCCAATACCGGCATGAACACCGCCACCTCCACCGCCATTCTTGAAGTCAAAGGCCTGGGCTTTCGCTACCCTGAATGCACGCTGTTTTCGGACTGGTCGGCTTCGCTGTCGCCCGGCGTCACGCTGGTTGTCGGTGGTGACGGACGTGGCAAGACGACGCTGCTGCGCCTGCTGGCAGGGGAACTGGCGGCCGATGCCGGCGAATTGAGCATCAACGGAATCACCCTGCAAACCCACGCGAAAGAGAAAGAGTATCGCCATCAGGTGTTCTGGACGGAACCACGCACGGAGGCGTTTGACCAGATGACGCCCGGGCACTACTTCGACGTGCAGCGCCATGCTTATGCCGGCTTTGACGATGGTGTGCTGGCCCAATGTGTAGACGGGCTGGCGCTGGCGCCGGAGCTGAACAAGCAGCTTTTCATGCTGTCCACCGGCTCGAAGCGCAAGGTCTGGCTGGCTGCAGCGTTGGCCTCGGGTGCGGCGCTCACTCTGCTGGACATGCCGTTTGCCGCGCTGGACAAGGCGTCGATGGGGGTTGTTCTGGCGCTGCTGCAAGACGCCGCGGCCCATCCGACACGTGCCTTCGTGGTGGCCGACTACGCGGCGCCGGCCGGCGTGCCGCTGGCGGGCGTTATCGACCTGGGTGACTAGGAATTTGCCCTGACCAGCCCATCTGCTGCGTCACAAAGCCGTCAAAGGCCGCCAGCAAAGGCTGGAATTTTTCGGCATGGCCCTCCAGCTGCGCCAGCGCAGCACAGGTCGCCTCCAGCGTCGACAGCTGGTCGGGCCGGTGCGCCTTGCGGATGCGGTAGCTGGAAGCGGCGGGGTCCTGCAGCGACAGGCGCGGCAGCGCCTGCAGCGGCGGACTGAGGTAAAGCATCTTGCGGCTCTTGCGCCAGGTGCCGTCGAGCACGATCAGGCGCAGCCGGGACGGTTCGCGCAGCCACCCGGTCGGCACGGCGGGCGGGGCCGGCATGCCCAAGGCCTGATCCTGCGACAGGTCCGGGTACAAAAGAAGGTTGTGCCGAGGAGTACCCGCCACGGCCCCGGCCGACGCGAACGGCGCCGCCAGCAGGGCCGGGTCGGCAAACACTTCGCCCGTCACCAGGCGGCTGAACGGCAGGCTCAGGTGCAGCAGCCGCGCGCTGCCCTTGGGGTGATGGACCTCCAGCGGGTGCTGCAGGATCAGCACCTCGACCTCGTGCGCCACCGGCGTGACCCATGCGCACAGACAGGCGGGCTGCGGGCGCCCGCAGTTCACGCAGCGTGTGCGGCCGGGCTGGGTCGCGTTCTGAACCGGCGGGCCGTCGGAAGATTCGGCGGAGGATTGGGCCACTATCAAATCAATACCTTTTGGCGCCCGCTGCATGCTGGCTGGCTGCCAAAAAGATCACTGAAATACTCAGTCGGGCCGTTTTGCGCCGGGCTCGGGCGCATAGGCGTCGTGCAGGTGCACCGGTTTGGCCGAGCGCCGCCGCATGCGGATGTTGAGCATTTCGACGCCGATGGAAAACGCCATCGCGAAGTAGACATAACCCTTGGGCACGTGGTGGTCAAAGCCCTCGGCGATCAGCACCACGCCAACCACGACCAGGAAGGACAGCGCCAGCATCTTGACGGTAGGGTGCGCCGACACAAAGCGGCCGATGGCGCCGGCGAACAGCATCATCATGGCGACCGACGCCACCACGGCGGCAACCATCACCGCCAGTTCGTCCACCATGCCGACGGCGGTGATGATGGAGTCCAGCGAAAACACCATGTCCACCACCATGATCTGCAGGATCACCGCGGTGAAGGTGGCCTTGACCGCGGTGGAGGCGTGGCCCTCCTCGCCTTCGAGCGACTGGTGGATTTCACCGGTGCTTTTCCAGATCAGGAACAGGCCGCCGGCAATCAGGATCAGGTCGCGGCCGGAGATCTCCTGGTTCAGCACCGTGAACAGCGGCGCCACCAATCCGATGATCCAGGACAGCACCAGCAACAGGCCGATACGCATGAACATGGCCATGAACAGGCCGATGCGCCTGGCCATCGCCTGCTGCTCCTTCGGCAGCTTGTCGACCAGAATCGAGATGAAGACGATGTTGTCGATGCCCAGCACCAGTTCGAGCGCGGTGAGCGTGCCAAAGGCAATCCAGGCTTGCGGGTCGGTCAGCAGTTCCATCATGGCAGTACCTCTTTTGTTTCATTGATCCAGCGGTCCGGCGCCGCGGAGTCGTGGTAGCGACTATATGATGTCCAGACCAACCGGTGCCGCGGAACCGGCTTCGCCGGGCCGCAGGCGAAGCGTCTCGCGAGCCGCGGCCTGCAAGGCCACGGGAGCTACACGAAGTGAGCGACCGCGGGGACTCATCAAGATCCGAGAAACTCGCCCAGCGGCTTCAAATCGTCCACCCGGTCGCAGACCGACTTGACCATCATCATGATGGGAATGCCCAGCAGCAGGCCCCACACCCCCCAGAGCCAGCCCCAGGCCAGCAGGCCGACAAAAACCGCCACCGGGCTCAGGCGGCTGGCGCGGCTGGTGAGCCAGGGGGTGATCAGGTTGCCGACGATGGTGTGGATGAACAGCGAGGCGCCGCCGACCACCAGTGCCATGTTGAGGGTGCCGAACTGCAGGAAACCGACCAGCGCCGTGGCGGCCGCGGTGATCAGCGAGCCCACATAAGGCACGAAGTTGAGCACGAAGGCGGCAATGCCCCAGACGGCCGCATTCTCCAGCCCGATGGCCAGCAGGGCCAGCCAGGTCAACACCCCGACCAGCGCGCTGGTGAGCAGTTGCACCTGCAGGTAGCGCTGGATCTGGCCGGTGATTTCATGCAGGGCCTGCAGCGTCACTTTCTTGTTGCTGAGGCTGGGGCCGGCCAGCTTGAGCAGTTTGCGCCGGAAGCTGTCGCCCGAGAGCAGCAGGAAGTAGGTCAGGAAAATGACCGCGACGGCCTGGCCGATCAGTGCGACCAGGCCAATGGTGCCGGTCCAGAGATAGTCCTTGACGTTGAAGCTCGGCCGCTCGACCACCACCCGCATGGCGCCGCGGGTGTTGCCCGGTCTGGCGCCTTCCTGGGTGGCCTGCTCGATTTGCGATGCGGCTTTCTGCACGCTGTCCAGGGTGCTGTCCGCCCCTCCGGCCTTGGCCTTCATGGCGTTGCGGAATTTTTGCGCGGCCACGGGCAACGACTCCACCAGTTGCGCCGCGTTGTCCCGGAGGGACCAGGTGGTCGAACCGATGGCACCGAAAATCGCCAGCAGCAGCACGGCGGAGCTCAGCCAGCGCGGCACACGCTTGAGTTCCAGCCAGTTGACCACCGGCGAGAGCGCATAACTGAACAACACGCCGAGCATCACCGGGATGAACACCGCCTTGGCCCAGTGCAGCACGAACAAGATGGCCAGGCCGGCCAGCACCATCAGCGACATGTTGCGGATGTCCACCGGCATATGCAGCAGCAGGCGCTCCGGCTCGGGAAACGTCGTCACCTCGGGATCGGCAGGCGCCGCAGGTTCTGCCGGCAGCATTTCGGGCGCGTGTTCTTCGGTCATCGGTGTTCCTTGTCTGGCGCTCCGCGGGGTTTCACTGGCAAAACCGCCCCGGGTCGAAGTCTCCATTCCTGTACCAGCCCCATTTCACCGCGGCGGGCGCCAGGCCGGTGCAGGACGCTGTCGCCAGATCGGGTAGGCGGGGCGTGCTCAAGCGGCGATGGCCTCGCGCACCGCGCTGAGCTGGCGCCGCGACACCGCCAGCAACTCGTCGATGCCATTGAGCCGCACGGCCCAGCCCTCCCCTTCTTCGGGATCAAAGTGTTTTTCCAGCGCGCGCACCGCGCGGCGCGCCACCAGCGCATTGCGGTGGATGCGCATGAACTGCTGGGGGTATTTTTCCTCCAGTTCGTTGAGGCTGCCGTCGAGGATGTAGCTTTTTCCCGCCGTGCGCACCGTGATGTACTTGAGCTCGGCCTTGAGGTAAAGCACCTCGGCCAGCGGCACACGCTCGGTCCGGCCGCGGTCCTGGATGATCAAAAAGTCTCCGTCCGGATCGGCCTCCAGCCCTTTTCCGGCCTGCGCAAGCCGCTCTACTTTTTGTAGCGCCTGCTGCAGGCGCTCGAGCCGCACGGGCTTGGTCAGGTAGTCCACCGCCTCAAGATCGAAGGCCTGCACCGCGTGTTCGGAATGCGCGGTGACAAACACCACCGCCGGCGGCTGCGGCAGGCGGGCAATGGTCTGCGCCAGGGCGATGCCGTCGGCGCCGGGCATGCGGATGTCGAGCAGGACCACATCAAAGGTTTCGCGGCGCAGGGCGTCCATGGCCTGCTCCGCATGCGCGGCTTCGGCGGCCACGCAGGCGGTCGGAGCGGTGCAGTCGCCCAGCAGCGTGCGCAGGCGCGAACGCGCCAACGCCTCGTCATCCACAATCAGCGCCCTCAACTTGCCTGTCATAGCGGAATCTCCAGCCTCACTTGAAAAACACCGTCCTTGAACACGGTCTTGAACTGCGCCTGCACATCGTGCAGCAACGCCAGGCGCTCGCGCACATTGGCCAGCGCCAGCCCGTGCCCCCGCTCACCGACGCCGGCCGGGGTGGAATTGGTCACCTTGAGCACCACCACGCCGCCGCGCCGTTCAGTGGTGATCTTGATCTGCGCCCCCTGGGCGCTGGGCTCCACGCCATGGCGCACCGCATTTTCCACCAGCGGCTGCAGCAGCAGCGGCGGCAATTTGGCCGGGTCGGCCTCGGGGTCCAGGCTCCACTGCACCTGCAGGCGCTCGCCAAAGCGGATCTGCTCGATGGCCATGTAACGCCGCGCCAGGGCAATTTCCTGTCCCAGCGTGACCGACTCGGTCTGGTCGGCCAGCGCATGGCGAAACAGCTCGCTGAGGTCTTCCAGCACGGTTTCGGCCTTGGCCGGTTCGGCGCGCACCAGGGCGATGGCGCTGTTGAGTGTGTTGAACAGGAAATGCGGCCGGATGCGCGACTGCAGCTCGGCCAGGCGCGCCGCCGTGGCCGCCGGGGTGCGCGCCTTGGCGCGCCAGACCAGCCCGGCCACCAGCACCGCCGAGAGCAGGGCGCCGGCCGCGGCGCTGGCCCACCAGGGCGCCGGATCGAGCAGGTTCAGCAGCACCAGCAGGCCGCAGCCATACAGGCCCGCCAGCGCGCCCAGGGCCACGCCGGCCACCCACTGCTGCGCCGTGCCCAGCCGGGCCAGCCGACCCTTGAGCACACAGGCGGCGATCAGCCAGGCCAGCGTGGCGGGCAACACGCCGCCGGTCAGCAGCGAAAAACGCAGCAGCCAGTCGACAAACACGCCGGCGCCGAACATCGCGCCCACGCCCACCACCGCCTCGACAAACAACACGGCGCGCAGCACCACGCCGACATTGCAGGCGTCGAACACATTGACCCGGGCCGGCAGGGGCGCAGGCGCATCCCCGGGCTGGCTGTAGCCACCCAGCACGGTCGACTCGCCAAAGGACGAAAGGTCGGGCTTGAACTGCATGAAAAAAGGCTCGCTTGCTCCGTGTCCGGTTCTGCGCGCGGGCTGGCCCCGGGGGTCCCGGGCGCCCCGTTTGACGGGGCTTTCCGGCACGCAGATAAAATCAGGTTCATTAGTATTGCACCGGCAACCCGCTTAAAACCGGCGTCAAACCCGTACTTCCCCCAATAATGTTGTCGCCGCGACACGCCATCGCTGCCGCCAGACGGTCCTCCACAGAAAGCCTCCCGTGAGCCAACTCGACAAAAAATCCCAAGCCTGGTCCGCCCTGTTCTCCGAACCCATGAGCGACCTGGTCAAGCGTTACACCGCCAGCGTGTTTTTTGACAAGCGGCTGGCTCATGCCGACATCACCGGCTCGCTGGCCCATGCCGAGATGCTGGCGGCGCAGAAAATCCTGGGTGCCGCCGACCACGCGGCCATCCAGCAGGGCATGGCGCAGATCCGCGCTGAAATCGAAGCCGGCGCCTTTGAATGGAAGCTGGACCTGGAAGACGTGCACCTGAACATCGAGGCGCGCCTGACCCAACTCGTCGGTGACGCGGGCAAACGCCTGCACACCGGCCGCTCGCGCAACGACCAGGTCGCCACCGACGTGCGGCTGTGGCTGCGCGGCGAGATCGACCTGATCGATACGCTGCTGACCGACCTGCAAAAAGCCCTGGTGGACATTGCCGAGAAAAACGTCGAGGTCATCCTGCCCGGCTTCACGCACCTGCAGGTGGCGCAGCCGGTCAGTTTTGGCCACCACATGCTGGCATATGTCGAAATGTTCGCGCGTGACGCCGAGCGCCTGCAGGACGTGCGCAAACGCGTCAACCGCCTGCCGCTGGGCGCCGCCGCACTGGCCGGCACCAGCTACCCGCTGGACCGCGAACGTGTCGCCAGAACCCTCGGCATGGTCGATGCCCAGGGCCAGCCCCAGGTCTGCCAGAATAGCCTGGACGCGGTCAGCGACCGCGACTTCGCGATTGAATTCACCGCCGCCGCCTCGCTGGCCATGGTGCACATCAGCCGCATGAGCGAGGAGCTGATTTTGTGGATGAGCCAGAACTTCGGTTTCATCGAGATCGCCGACCGCTTCACTACCGGCTCGTCCATCATGCCGCAGAAGAAAAACCCCGACGTGCCCGAACTCGCACGCGGCAAGACCGGCCGCGTGGTCGGCCACCTGATGGGCCTGATCACCCTGATGAAAGGCCAGCCGCTGGCCTACAACAAGGACAACCAGGAAGACAAGGAGCCGCTGTTTGACACGGTGGACACGCTGAAAGACACGCTGCGCATCTTCGCCGAGATGGTCGGCGGCATCACCGTCAAGCCCGAAGCCATGGAGCGCGCCGCGCTCAAGGGTTATGCCACCGCCACCGACCTGGCCGACTACATGGTCAAGAAGGGCCTGCCCTTCCGCGACGCCCATGAGGCCGTGGCCCACGCGGTGAAAGCCGCCATCTCCCACGCGGTGGATTTGTCGGAGCTGCCACTGGCGGTGCTGCAGCAGTTCAACCCGAAGATCGAGAAAGACGTGTATGACGTGCTGAGCCTGCGCGGCTCGCTGAATGCGCGCAACACCCTGGGCGGCACCGCGCCGGCGCAGGTGCGCATGCAGATTGCGCGGCACCGCGCACGGCTCACCCCGGGCTGAGCCGGCCGACCTTGATGGGCGGCTGAAAAGGCGGGTGATGCCCGCCTTTTTTTGCACCTTTATTCCGTGGGCCTGCGCTGTTTGATGGCATGCAAATCGACTACGCTAACCTCCTGATGAGGAAGATGACAGTGCCACCGGCATTCCCCCCGGGGCCACGCCTGCGCAAGCTGCGTGTCAATAATTTCAAAGCCGCGGGAGCAGAATTCACGCGGCAGCACCAGCAGCGGCGCTACCATGGCGGCAGCTTCCCCAAAAAAATCTGTTGTCTGGAGACTCCATGCCCGTGATCACCACCATCGAAGACCTGCGCGTTCTGGCGAAAAAACGCGTGCCTCGCATGTTCTACGACTACGCCGACTCCGGCTCGTGGACCGAAAGCACCTACCGCGCCAATGAAAGCGACTTCCAGTCCATCAAGCTGCGCCAGCGCGTGGCGGTCAACATGGAAAACCGCAGCACGGCCACGCAGATGATCGGCCAGAACGTGGCCATGCCGGTGGCGATTGCGCCGACCGGCCTGACCGGCATGCAGCATGCCGACGGCGAGATCCTGGGCGCACGTGCGGCGAAAAAGTTCGGCATTCCGTTCACGCTCTCGACCATGAGCATCTGCTCCATCGAGGACGTGTCGGCAGGCACCGGTGGTCACCCCTTCTGGTTCCAGCTCTACGTGATGAAAGACCGCGACTTCATCGAGCGCCTGATCGACCGCGCCAAGGCCGCCAACTGCTCGGCGCTGGTGCTTACGCTGGACCTGCAGATCCTCGGCCAGCGCCACAAGGACCTCAAGAACGGCCTGAGTGCGCCGCCCAAACCGACACTGGCCACCATCCTGAACCTGATGACCAAGCCGCGCTGGGGCCTGGGCATGCTGGGCACCAAACGCCACGGCTTCGGCAACATCGTCGGCCATGTCAAGGGCGTGGAGAACATGGGCTCGCTTTCCGAGTGGACCGCCAAGCAGTTCGACCCCGGCCTGAACTGGGGCGATGTGGAGTGGATCAAGAAACGCTGGGGCGGCAAGCTGATCCTCAAGGGCATCCAGGACGTGGAAGACGCGAAACTCGCGGTCAACTCCGGCGCCGACGCGCTGATCGTGTCCAACCATGGCGGGCGCCAGCTCGACGGCGCCGAGTCGTCGATTCACGCCCTGCCGCACATCGTTGATGCGGTCGGCAGCCAGATCGAGGTCCACATGGACGGCGGCATCCGCAGCGGCCAGGACGTGCTCAAGGCGCGGGCGCTGGGCGCCAAGGGAACCTACATCGGCCGCTCCTTCCTGTACGGCCTGGGCGCCATGGGGGAAGAAGGCGTGACCAAGGCGCTGCAGATCATCCACCGCGAGCTTGATTTGACGATGGCGTTTTGCGGCCACACCAACATCGAGACGGTGGACAAGTCCATCCTGCTGCCGGGCACTTTCCCGACCTGAACCGGGCAGCGTTTCAAACCCTGCCGGGGGCACCGGGGAAGCGGCCAACCGTGCCCGGCGCGTCGGCGCGGTCCTGCTGGGGAATGCCCCGATGACAACCCAAGGCCGAATCAATAAGCTTGCTTATCAATTTTCTGCCGCCATTCCGAGCTCCTCACGCCATGACGTCTCCCCAGGAACCCACCACCCACACGCCCCCGGTGCGCCGCTTCAAGGACCCGGACTATGTCGAGCTTGCCCCGACACTGGCCGCGCTGCGCGAGCGCATCGACACGCTCGATGAACAGATCGTCGAACTGCTCGCGCAACGCGCGTTGTGTGTGCGCGACGCCACCCGTTTCAAGCGCGACGCCTTCCAGGTGGCCGCGCCGGCGCGCCAGGCCGCGGTCTTCGCGCGCGTGCGGGCCCTCGCCGCACGCCACGAAGCCGATTTCCCCGGACTGCCCGATATCATGGAGTCCACCTACCGCACCCTCGTCGCCGGCTACATCGCCGGCGAGGGCACCTTTTTTCACGACACGGAACTGATCGCCCCATGAACACCCGCACCACCCCCCGTTTTCCGCTGCCCCGCCTGCTGGCCCGCTGCACCGTGGCGGCCACGGTGGCACTTGCCACGGCAGGCGCCATGGCCCAGGCCGCTTCGACAGGCTCAGGACAGGCCTGGCCGAACAAGCCGGTGCGCATCGTGGTGCCTTACGGCGCGGGCTCGTCACCGGATGTGATCGCGCGCATCATGGCCGAAAAGCTCTCGCCGCGCCTGGGCCAGCCGGTGATCATCGAAAACCGCGCCGGCGCCGGCGGTAACAACGGCACCGGCGCCGTCGCCAAGTCCGCGGGCGATGGCTACAACTTCGTCATCAGCACCAACGGCCCGCTGGTGTACAACACCGTGCTTTACAAGAAGCTGCCCTATGACCCGTTCACCGAGCTGCGTCCGGTGGTGCTGGCCGGCGGCCAGGCCAATGTGTGCGCGGTGCGTGCCGACTCGGGCATCACCACGCTCAAGGAGCTGGTCGATGCGATGAAGAAAAACCCCGGCAAGTTCAACTTTTCATCCACCGGCGTGGGCAGCCTGTCGCAGCTCGGCGTGGAGCTGCTCAAGGTCAAGACCGACACCTTCGCGGTGCACATTCCGTACGCCTCCTCGCCGCTGTCCATCCTGGCCATCCTGCAGGGTGACGTGCAGTTTGCCTGCGTGCCCGCGGTGGCGGTGATCCCCCAGGTCAAGGCGGGCAAGATGCGCGCCCTGGCCGTGTCCACCGCCAAACGCAGCCAGCTCATGCCCGACATCCCGACCATGAAGGAAGCCGGCCTGCCCGAGATCGAAAACCTTGCCTGGATGGCCGTGATGGCCCCGGCCAGCACGCCGACCGACATCGTCCGGCGCATGAACCAGGAAATCAACGCCGTGCTCGCGATGCCCGAGGTCAAGGAAAAACTCCACGCCCAGTACATGGAACCCATCGGCGGTTCCGAGCAGGACCTGCAGAAGTTCATGCAGCAGGAACTGCGCGTGATGACCCCCATCATCAAACGCACCGGCATCTCCGTCGAGTAGTACGGCAATCCGGAAGTAGCGAAGCAAGATGAAAGTGATGGATTCGTGCCCAGGGCAAGCCGCAGCGAAGGCTGTGCGCCTTCGCAAGGATTGCAACGCCGCCATGGGTGCGAAGGCGCGCTTTCATGTTTCGATATTTTCGGACTGCAGTACAGTACTAGAGTGCGCATGATCGGCCTGCGCGTCCAGCGCAGCGCGGCCACCTTGCCGATGCGGCGCTGGCGCGGCTGGACAGCCAGGCCGGCATTTACTTCGGCGTCGACGCCGGCATTCCCGGGGGACGACCGCCCTGGCTGGCAAGAACGGCGGGCAGTCCTGTTCAACGTTATGCTTGCCGGGTGAGTGCCCCTTCCAGCCCGCCCAGGATCCGCCGCATTGCGCACCTCGACATGGATGCTTTTTTTGCGTCCATCGAGCTGCTGCGTTATCCGCAGCTCAAGGGCCTGCCAGTGGTCATTGGCGGCGGCCGGCGCAAGGTGGACGAAGCGCTGATGGCCGCGCAGGGTGAACGCGCGCTGCGCTTCATCCCGGTCACCCAATTCCCGCTGCTCAAGGACTATGTGGGCCGCGGCGTCATCACCACCGCGACCTATGCCGCGCGCCAGTTCGGCGTGGGCTCGGCCATGGGCATGATGAAGGCCGCCAAACTGTGCCCGCAGGCGATCGTGCTGCCGGTGGATTTTGACGAGGTGCGCAAGTACTCGCGGCTGTTCAAGAGCACCATCACCGACATCGCGCCGCTGATGGAAGACCGCGGCGTCGACGAGGTCTACATCGACTTCACCGACGTACCCGGCGGCCAGCGCGAGGGCGGGCGTGTGCTGGCGCGCCTGATCCAGAAGGAGATTTTCGAAAAAACCGGCCTGACCTGCTCGGTCGGCGTGGCGCCCAACAAGCTGCTCGCCAAGATGGCCAGCGAGTTCAACAAGCCCAAGGGCATCTCGATTGTTTACGAAGCCGAGCTGCAGGAAAAAATCTGGCCGCTCCATGTGCGCAAGATCAACGGCATCGGCCCCAAGGCCGGCGAAAAACTCGCGGCACTGGCCATCCACACCATCGGCGAGCTGGCCGCGCAGGAGCCGGCCTTCCTGATCCGGCATTTCGGCAAGGCGACCGGCGCCTGGATGCATGAAGCCGCCTGGGGCCGCGACGGGCGGCCGGTGGTCACCGAAAGCGAGCCGGTGTCCATCAGCCGCGAAACCACGTTTGAACGCGACCTGCATGCGGTGCGCGACCGCGCAGCGCTGGGCGCCATCTTCACCAGCCTCTGCGAGAAACTGGCCGACGACCTGCAGCGCAAGGGTTACGTGGCCAAAACCATAGGCATCAAGCTGCGCTACGACGATTTCAAAATTGCGACGCGTGACCAGACGGCCGACTTCTATACCGCCGATGGCCCCACCATCCGCAAAACGGCGGGCCTGTGCCTGAAGCGGGTGCCGCTGGACAAACGGCTGCGCCTGCTGGGCGTGCGCGCCGCCACGCTGGTGAAAGCCGGCGAAGAGCCAGTTTATGAACAAAATCGGGGACCAGCCCAATCTGGGCGGGCACATGCAGCTACTGAATCAATAGCAAACGATCAGCTGTTCTAACCCGGCTTCCGCTGTCGGCACGCCTCATTTCAAGGTCGCCAGCCAGGCAATCAGGTCAGCGCGCTCCTGCGCGTCGTCCACCTGAAAGCCCATGCGCTGACCGGCCACCAGGTCTTCCGGGTCCTGCAGCCAGGTGTTGAGTGTCTGCGGCGTCCAGCGCAGGCGCGACTGCGCCAGTTCGTCCGAATAGCGGTAGCCCTGGAGGCTGCCCACGCGGCGACCCATCACGCCACGGTGCGCCGGCCCCACCTTGTTGCTGTCCACCGCGTGGCAGGCCGTGCAACGTGCCTGGTACAGCGCCTGGCCACGCACCACGTCGCCGGGCGGCGGCGTGCGCCATTCGCGCGGGGTCGCGCCGCCTTGCGCCAGCGCCGGCCCGGCCAGCAGCAAGGTGAGGGCCACACCTGCCAGGCAGGTCCGAAGCCGGCCCGGCCGCATCAACAAGCTTGCATGCGTGAAGTTCATGCCGGAATTACGCAAGAGACGGCCGGCCGGATTCGGCCCCCCTTGCAACGAAACCCGGAAATAGTTGAATCCAGCGCGCCGGCAGCGCCGTATCCCCGCTGCGTACAACTGATTACATCTTTTTTTCAACCCCGCGGCCCTGTGCCGCCCCAGGAGCCCTGACCATGACATTCGCCCCCTCCCTGCTGGCCGCCTGCGCGGCGATCCTCTGCGCCGGCGCCAGCCTGAGCGCCCATGCCGACACCGGCAAGCTGCTGCTGACCGGCGGCGTCAGCAGCGTGGACGGCGCGGCCGGCGGCGGCCTGACGCCGTGGGCCGTGATTGGCAGCAATGCCACCGAAGGCGAAATCGGCGGCTCGGCCTTTGTCACCACGGCCGGCACCAAGGACTACGGCCTGAACATCGTCGGCGCGGCCATCGGCATCCACGACCGTTATGAGCTGTCGGTGGCCCAGCAGGACTTCAACACCCGCAACACCGGCACCGCGCTGGGCCTGCCCGGCCTGCACCTGAAGCAGACCATCGTGGGCGCCAAGGTGCGCGTGCTCGGCGATGCGGTGCTCGACGCCGACACCCTGATGCCGCAAGTGGCGGTCGGTGTGCAGTACAAAACGCTCGGCTCGACCGGGCTGGACGGCACGCTCCGGGCGCTGGGCGCCAAACGTGAAGGGGTGGACCTGTATATGAGCGCCACCAAGCTGTTCCTGGGCCAGAGCCTGCTGGTCAACGGCACGCTGCGCGCCACCAAGGCCAACCAGAACGGGCTGCTCGGCTACGGCGCCACGCTGGGCGGCAAGGAGAACAAGTACAGCCTGCAGCCGGAGTTCTCGGTGGCCTACCTGCTCACCAAAAACATCGCTGTAGGCGCCGAATACCGTTTCATGCGCAACAAGCTGGAGACCGCCGGACGCGTCGCCGGCCTGGGCAACGGGCTGCGCTCGGAGGACTGGAAAGACATCTTCATCGCCTGGGCGCCGAACAAGAACGTCTCCGTGACGCTGGCCTATGTGGACCTGGGCGTGATTGTTCCGGCCACCACCGCCAGCCGCAAGCAAACCGGCTACTACCTGTCGGCCCAGCTGGCTTTCTGAACCCGCCCCACCCACCCACCCACCCACCTGTTTACAAGGAACTGCCATGAACAAAACCCTGATCTCTTTCGCCCTCGCCGTTGCCAGCCTGCTGGCGGCCGGCACCTCGTTCGCCCAGACCGCTGCGCAGGGCGACCAGCTCTACAAGGCCTTCGGCGAAAAGGCCGGGCTGGTTTCGCTGATGGACGACTTCATGGTGCGCCTGCTCGCTGACCCGCGCACCGGCCCGCACTTCAAGCCGGCCAACCAGCAGCGCGTCAAGGAGCAGCTGGTGGACCAGCTGTGCGCCCTGGCCGGTGGCCCCTGCGTCTACAAGGGCGCCGACATGAAAAGTTCACACGCCAACCTGGACATCAAGAAGTCTGACTTCCACGCGCTGGTCGAGGTGCTGCAACAAAGCATGGACGCCCGGGGCATTCCCTTTCGCACCCAGAACCAGATGCTCGCGCTGCTGGCCCCCATGCACCGCGACACCATCACCGTGCGCTGAACGACCCCACCGACACCCCAAGGACCCGCTGCCATGAAAACAACCCTGCTCACCCTCGCACTGGCCACCCTCTCGGGCTGGGCCGCAGCCGGCAACCTGCAAGTGCTGGTACTGGACAAGGAAGGCAAACCCGTGGCGGATGCCGTGGTGGTGGTCCTGCCTGCCAACAAGGGCGAACCCAAGGCGGCGCTGCCGCTGCAGGTGACCGTCAACCAGGAAAAGATGCGCTTCATTCCGGCCGTCAGCGTGGTCGGGGTGGGAGCCAAGGCGAAGTTCATCAACAACGACCCGTGGGAACACCATGTGCGCGGCTCGGCCGCAGGTTTTGCGCAATTTAACGCCGCCGCCGGCAGCGGCTTCGAGTTGCGCCTGGACGGCAAGGCCGACGGCAAGCCCGGCAAGTCGGCCGAGGCCGTGTTCGAAAAAGCCGGCGCCGTGCTGCTGGGCTGCCACATCCACGGCTCCATGCGCGGCCATGTCTATGTCAGCGAGTCGCCGTGGACGGTCCTGACCGGTGCCGATGGCATCGCCAATCTGGAGCAGCTTCCCGACGGCCCCGCACAAGTCAAGGTCTGGCACGCCGATCAGCTGATCGACATCGCCGCGCAGCAGGCCAGCGTGAGCGCCGCTCCCGCCAAGGCCACGATGCAGCTGAGCGTGGTGCCGCGCCGGCGCCGGATCTAGGGGCGGGCCGCCGCAGACCGCGGGTGTTGACACAAGCTTTCATGAAACTTACATTGAAGCCTCTGCACTCTGCAGGAGGCTTTATGGCTTACCCCACGACATCCGCGCAGCACCCTGCCCTCACCTTGCTGGAGTTGCAGCGCATCAAGCAGTGGCATCTGGCGCACAAGGACACACGTCCGCTGGAATACCAGGTGTGGGACGCCGTGTTGACGCTGTGGGTCATGGGCTGGGTCGGCTGGCTGCCGGCCCTGGCGCTGGACGTTCCCCTTGCCTGCCCCCTGTGCCTGCTGGGCATGGCGGCACCGCAGCTCTATGTACGCTGGCGCGCCGGCGCCCATGCCCGGGGCCGTCTCAGGTGTGACTGGCTGGAACCGGCGCGCTGATTTACATTGGCAGGCATGAACCCACTGACCTGCTTCACCCTTTCGACCACCGACCACATCGCCCTCCTGGTGCTCAATCGCCCCGAGGCGATGAACACCATGCACCCGACCTTCTGGCGCGAGCTCGATGCGGTGCTGACCCACCTCCACAAGGCCGGCGACGCGCGGGTGCTGGTGATCTCCAGCACCGGCAAACATTTCAGCGCCGGCATGGCGCTGGAGACCTTCAGCGGCGCCATTGCGATGGACGACCAGAGCCCCGAAGGCCGCGCCGCCATCTTCGACATGCTCAGCGACATGCAGGCCACCTTCACCAAACTCGAGACCCTGCGCATCCCGGTGATCGCCGCCATCCAGGGCGGCTGCATCGGTGGCGCGGTCGACATGGTGACGGCCTGCTGCCTGCGTTATGCAACGGCCGACGCGTTTTTCTGCATCCAGGAAATCAACATCGGCATGGTCGCGGACGTCGGCACGCTGCAGCGCCTGCCCAAGCTGGTGCCGCTGGCCGTGGTCAAGGAGCTGGCCTACACCGGGCGCCGCCTCAGCGCCGCCAGGGCGCTGGGCTACGGCCTGGTCAACGAGGTCTTCGATTCAGCCGACGCCCTGCTGGCCGGTGCACTGTTGTGTGCGAAGGAAATTGCCAGCAAGCCGCCGGTCGCCATCTGGGGCACCAAACAGGCGATTCACTACACGCGTGACCATTCGGTGGACGACGCGCTCAAACAAATGGGCTGGCTGCAGGGCGCGATCTGGAGCAACCAGCATGTGCGCGAAGCCGTGACGGCCATGAAAGAAAAACGCACGGGCCAGTTCGCGGGCCTGTCACCGCTCCAGAGTTTCAAGGAAATCGGGCTCTAGCCCTTATCCGGCAAGCGAAATTAGCTATTTATTTTATAGCAATCACGAAAAACACCGTCATTCCGGACTTGATCCGGAATCCATGCCTGCGAACCCAGGCCGTGAGTATGCATACATGGATTGCGGGTCGGAGCCCGCAATGACAGAGGCTAGAGTTATTGCCGCGCTGTCCGGATATTCGGCGGCAAGGCCTGCGGGTAACTCGTGCGAAACGGGTTGATGTCCAGCCCGCCACGCCGCGTGTAACGCGCGTAAACCGACAGCTTGAGCGGCCGGCAGCGCGTCCAGATGTCCATGAAGATGCGCTCCACACACTGCTCGTGGAACTCGTTGTGGTTGCGAAAGCTCACGATGTACTGCAGCAGGCCTTCCTGGTCGATGGGTGCGCCGGAATAACTGATCTGCACGCTGCCCCAGTCGGGCTGGCCGGTCACCAGGCAGTTGCTCTTGAGCAGGTTGGACACCAGGGTCTCGCTGACCGGTGGCTCTTCATGGTCGGCAAACAGCAGCTCGGGCGCCGGTGTGTAGTGCCGGCACTCCACGTCGAGCCGGTCCAGGTTCAGGCCGTCGAGTTCATGCACGGGTTCCTGGTCAAACAGCTCCGGCCCCAGCGTCTTGACCCCCACGCCGGCCCCCACCGCCGCATTGAGGTCGGCGCGAATCCGCTCGCGCACCTCGCGGGCATCGGCAAAACGCGTGTTGTTGAAGCTGTTGAGGTAGAGCTTGAAGGACTTGCTCTCGACGATGTTGGGCGACTCGCAGGGCACGGTGATGTGCGCCAGTGCCACCTGCGGCTTGCCGCGCAGGTTCAGCCAGCTCAGCTCGAACACGGTCCACATGTCGGCCCCGAAAAAGGGCGGGTGCTCGCCCAGGCCCAGCTCCTCGCGCTTGACGGCGCGCGGAATGGGAAACAGCAGCGAAGCGTCGTACTGGTCGATGTAGGGCGTCGGCTTGCCCAGTTGGGATTGGTCGGGCGTGTTCATGATGCGGCCTCCGCAGCCTTGAGATGGGGAATCAACGGCTCAAGCAGGCGTTCGACCACCCCTTTGGGCAGGTCGTGGCCCATGCCCTCGATGCCGACCAGGCGGGCGCCCCGGATGCGCCGCGCCGTGTCTTCGCCGCAGGCAAACGGCACCAGCGGGTCGGCCTTGCCGTGCACCACCAGGGCCGGCAAACGCAGGGCCGCCAGCTCCGCGGCACGGCGGCCGTCGGCGACGACGGCCATCATCTGGCGCGTCACGCCGGAGGGATGAAAGCTCCGTTCGGAGGCCGCCAGGATGCGCGAGCGCAGTTCCGCGTCGTCCACCGGAAACCCCGGGCTGCCGATGGCCTTGAACAGCTTGACGTAATGGTCCACGATGGAGGACAGGTCCTTGCCGGCCGGCCGGCTCAGCAGCACCCGCAGGACATGCGGTTCGGCCTGCGGCAGGCCGCGCGCGCCGCTGGAGCTCATGACGCTGGTCAGGCTCAGCACACGCGCCGGCGCGGCCAGGGCCACACGCTGCGCAATCATGCCGCCCATGCTGACACCGACCACATGCGCCTTGTCGATCTGCAGCGCGTCAAGCACCGCCAGCGCATCGGCCGCCATGTCGTGCAGCGAATAGGGTGACTTCACGGGAAGGCCCAGCTTGTACTTGAGGCTTTCCCAGACCAGGTTGGGCTGGCCCAGGTGGTCGAATTTCTGCGACAGGCCGATGTCGCGGTTGTCCAGGCGGATCACCCGGTAACCGGCGTCCAGCAGGGCCTGCACCATGTCCGGCGGCCAGGCCACCAGTTGCATGCCCAGGCCCATGATCAGCAGCACCGCCGGGCGCGGCTGTGCGCTGGCGCCGGGGCCTGAATCCTCAACTTCAATATCGATACCGTTTGCTCTTAATTTCATCTGGTGATTATGTACACCTCTGCCGGAACGCGGTAGACGGACGCCCTCAGCAAGGGCCGCGGAACTGGCTTTGCCAGGCCGCAGGCGCCGCCCCCTTGAGGGGGGAACAGGCTACACGCAGTGAGCCTGGACGGGGGTGTCAGGTAAATTCATGCTCGCGCAGCCATTTGGTGGCCACCCATTTTTCGCCGGCCAGGACTGGCGCGCCGCCATGTAAGGTCAGCGTGGAGGCCTGCGGCTGGTCGTAACTGAAAAAAACCGCATGGCCGCGCTGCGGCATCACTTCCAGCCCGATGTCGGGAAACACCGTGGCACCGCCGGCTTCGGGCTCGCCCAGGTAAAGAATCAGCGTGCCCACCCGCTGGCCGCCGCGCGCCAGGATGGACGCCGTGCCGGGTTCGGCGGGATCAAAATAATCGTGGTGCGGCTTGTACTCGGCGCCCGGCAGGTACTGCAGCACCTGCAGGCCTTCGCCGTTTTCCAGCGGCCAGTCCAGCAGCCGCGCGATGCGCGCCTCGATGCGGCTGACCAGCTCATTTTCGCCGCGCGTGAAAAACATGCCGCGGCTGGTGCGGTCGTCATTGAGTTCCTCGCCACCGGTCTTGACCGCCACGGTCAGCGAACGCGACAGGCGCGGCCTGGCGGCCTGCATCAGCGCGTCGCATTCGTCGTCACTGAGCAGGTTGCCGAACACCACGATGTGCGGCTGGCTCATCTGCATCAGCACATCGACCTGCCGGTCGCCGGCGTCCAGCCGCAGCGCCGCGCCGATGGCCAGCCGCGGCACTGGCACGCCGGACGGCGTCTGCAAGGTCGCGGCAAGGACTTCGCGTGCCACGTCCGCCAGCCAGCCCGACTTGCGCAGGGCCTTCAGGATGGTGGGCGCCGTGTGGCCCAGGGCGGCCTGGGCACGCACCCAGGCCTGCACCTCGGGCGTCACATGCTGGGGCTGGACCTCGTAGTCGCGCATGCCGGGCGCAGGCCTCAGCCGGCCTGCTGGCGGCGAAACACCAGCCGGTCGGGCCCGGACACTGCCGGTGCAAAACGATAACCTTCGACGTCGAAGCCTTCGAGCTTCTTGACGGTGACGAGCTTCCTGTCGATCGCGTAGCGCACCATCAGGCCGCGCGCGCGTTTGGCATGGAAGCTGATGATCTTGTACTTGCCGCCCTTGAACTCCTCGAAGACGCAGCTGACCACGCGCGGCTTGAGGGCGTGGCGGTCCACCGCCTTGAAATACTCCTCACTGGCCAGGTTGACGATGACCGGCGAGGTGTCGGCGGCCGCACGCGCATTGAGGTAGTCGGCGATCTGCGCACCCCAGAACTGGTAGAGGTTGCTGCCCTGCGCCGTGGCCAGCCGCGTGCCCATCTCCAGGCGGTAGGGCTGCATCAGGTCCAGCGGGCGCAGCACGCCGTACAGGCCGCTGAGGATGCACAGGTGCGCCTGCGCCCAGTCGAGGTCTGCGGCCGGGAGGCTTTTGGCGTCCAGCCCCTCGTAAACATCGCCGTTGAAGGCCAGCACCGCCTGCTTGGCATTTTTGGCGCTGGACTTCGGCGACCAGGCCTGGTAACGCGCCACATTGAGGCCGGCCAGCGTGTCCGACAGCGACATCAGTTCGCTGACCTGCGCCGGGGTTTTCTCCCTGAGCACCTTGATCAGCTCGGTGGACTGGCTGACGAACAACGGCGGTGTGTGTGTGGCGACCTGCGGCGGCGTGGCGAAATCCAGCGATTTCGCCGGCGAGAGTAAAAACAGCATGGACCTGGGGGGGTGAAGTAAAGCCAGTCCCGACTTTACGACAGCCAGCCGCGTCTGGGCGCCGCGACGCCCCAAAAGCCCGGCTCAGCGCAGGTCGCTGGCCAGCGAAGCCAGCGTTTCGGCAGGAATCGTCACATGCGCCGGGTAGTTGGTGTGGTCGCAACCCAGTTTGACGCCGGCGCCGGCCTTGACCGCGGCGCACATGGCCGGGCTGAGCTCAAAACGCACAAAATGCACGGCCGAGGTTTTTTCGTCGTTTTCCCTGGCCATGTCTTCATCGGCAATCGCGTACACCCGCGCGTGGCCTTCGACTTCGACAAACAGGCGGTCTTCCACGCCAATCAGCCGGGCCAACTCGCGCTTGCGCTCGTTGACGTCGGGGTACTCCAGCATCACGGTGGCCTTCCAGTTGCTGCCGTCGGGCACCAGGGGCGCATAAGCCTCGATCTCCTGCTCAATGCCCTCTTCCTCGAAGATTTTTTCGATGCGCAGCATTTCCTGGATCTGGTAACGGATGCTGGTCTCGCTTTCGAACTGCACATTGATGTGTTCGCCCAGCCGCACGCTGCGCAAGCGGCGGTGCGCCATAACGGCGGCCTTGTTGGCCTTGCGGTACTTGCTGTAGGCCTCCAGCGTCATGAGGTTGCCTGCGGTGATTTTTCCGGTGACTTGCATAAGGGCTCCTTGCTGGCTACTTCAGTCCGTAGGCCGTACGGACCAGGGTCAGCGGGTGTTTCTGCGGCGGTGTGCCAAGGTGGTTGACGTCAAAGCCCTGCGCAATGTGGTGGCCGCCCAGCGGGCAGTCGCTGCTGATCACATCGGGCAGGCCGCCGTCCTTGTGGCTGGCCATGGCCTTGAACAACGGCTTGCCGATTTTCATGGCCTGCTGGTGGTAGGACACCTTCACGCCGAAGGTGCCGGCGTGGCCCGAGCAGCGTTCGTGCGTGTGCACGCTGGTGCCCGGCACCATCTTGAGCATTTCCTCGGTTTTCTTGCCGATGTTCTGCACCCGGCCATGGCAGGGAATCTGGTAGCTGATCTTGCCCAGCGGCACCGGAAACTCGGTCTTGAGCAGGCCGTCGCGCTTGCGTGCCATCAGGTACTCGAACGGGTCCCACATGTGGTCCTTGACCAGCTGCACGTCGGCGTCGCCCGGGTACATCAGCGGGATTTCCTGCTTGAACATCAGGGTGCAACTCGGCACGGCGCTCAGGATGGCGAAGCCGTCCTTCGCGTAGTTGGCCAGCACCGGGATGTTGGCCTCCTTGCTGGCGTTGACCGACTCAAGATCACCGAGCTCCAGCTTGGGCATGCCGCAGCATTTTTCCTTTGCGACCAGCACGTAAAGCACTTCGTTGTGGTCCAGCACCTTGAGCAGGTCGTGGCCGATGCCGGGCTCGTTGTAGTTGATGTAGCAGGTTGAAAAAATCACCACCTTGCCAGGCGTCTTGGCGCCGTCTTTTACCGCGTGCGGCGGCGACTCGGGGGCGCCGGAACGGAATTTTTTCGTCGCCAGCTCGGGCAGCCAGGCGTTTTTATCGACACCCAGGACTTTTTCCATCACGGCGCGGGCCGGCCTGGTTTTATTGACCGCATTGGCCACCTGGACCACGATGGGAATGCCGGCAAACTGGCCGTGCACATCGGTGGACGACAGGAATTTCTCACCCATGCCCACGCCGCCTTTCTTGAACTTGATCGCCTTGGCGCGCAGCATGGTGTGCGGAAAATCCACGTTCCACTCGTGCGGCGGTACATAGGGGCACTTGGTCATGTAGCAGAGGTCGCACAGGTAGCACTGGTCGACCACTTTCATGTAGTCCTTCCTGTCCACCCCATCGACCTCGCCGGTCTTGCTCCCATCGACCAGGTCAAACAGCGTGGGGAAGGCCCCGCACAAACTCACACAGCGGCGGCAGCCATGGCAGATGTCGAAGATGCGCTCCATCTCGTGGAAGGTCGCGGCCTCGTTGTAATAGTCCGGATTTTTCCAGTCGATCGGGTGACGCGTGGGTGCCTGCAGATTGCCTTCTGTAGCCATGGCTTACCTCTTCTATGGGAGCTTTGGTGGGGTTACGAAAGAGTTCGGGCAAGAACTCTTTCATAAGCCACTACGCCTCGATGGCGTAGCGAGGGGCGAATTAGTCCACCAATTCAGCGAGGGCCTTGGTGTAGCGGTTCGCGTGCGAGCGCTCGGCCTTGGCCAGCGTCTCGAACCAGTCGGCCACTTCGTCGTGGCCTTCGTCGCGTGCGGTCTTGGCCATGCCGGGGTACATGTCGGTGTACTCGTGGGTCTCGCCTGCGACTGCGGAGGCGAGGTTCTCGCGCGTGCCGCCGAAAGGCATGCCGGTGGCCGGGTCGCCGCACTGTTCGAGCCATTCGAGATGGCCGTGCGCGTGGCCGGTTTCGCCTTCCGCGGTGGAGCGGAACAGCGCTGCGACATCAGGCTGGCCTTCAACGTCAGCCTTGTTTGCGAAATAAAGATAACGGCGGTTGGCCTGTGATTCACCGGCAAATGCGGCTTTCAGGTTTTCTTCCGTTCTGGAGCCTTTGAGAGCAGCCATGGAAATCTCCTTCGTGGTTGGTAAAAATGGTCCTCGCCTTGAACGCCATCGTCAAGGACGGAAACAAGATAGCCCCATTGGGGTGCGGCGTCTAATTGCCCGGATCAATTTGTAAAAAAGGAAAAAGCTATGGACCCACTGCAATTGATAATTATTCTCAACAACTTCGCGCCGCCACGGACCGATCCGCACTTGGCAGGCCAAAATAGTTACGTTATAGTAAATGCATTATGAATAGGTGAATTTGAAACCTTGCTAACCCAAGGTGAGCAAACACCCGCACCACCCAATCCGGAGATCGCCATGGCTGCCCAGATGACCGCCCCCTCCCTGCGCCCCGCCCCCTCGCCGCTGCCGCCGCCTGCCGCGGTGCAGCAGCTGCACCACTACGCCTACCGCGCCAAAGACGCCGAAGAAACCCGGCATTTTTACGAGGACATCCTCGGCCTGCCGCTGTACCACATCATCCAGAGCGACTACGTTCCAAGCACCGGCGAGTACTGCCCCTACACCCACTTCTTCTTCCGCCTGCAGGACGGCTCCTTCATCGCATTTTTCGACCTGGGCAATGACGAGGCGGCCCTGCCCTCACCGAACACGCCGCTGTGGGTCAACCACATCTCGTTTCGCGTCGACACCGTGGCCGACCTGGAAGCGATGAAAGCGCGCCTCGAAGCCGATGGCATCGAAGTGCTGGGCGTGACCGACCACCACATCTTCAAGAGCATTTATTTCTTCGACCCCAACGGCGTGCGCCTGGAACTGACGGCGCAGCTGGCCGACGAGTTCCAGATGCTGGAGGAAAGCAAGACCGCCCACGCCCGCCTGGCGGAATGGACGGCACGCAAGCAGCAGTGGCGCAAGGACAAGGCCGCCGGCCAGGCGGCCGAAGCCCTCAAGCCGCAGCAAAACGACAGGCCGGAGTTCGGCGGCAAAACCGCTGCCTGACACACTCCTTTTACTATTATTCTGATAGTTGCCTGCACCCTACCGACAAGGGCCAGGCCCGAAAAACGCTGAAAACAAATCAAACGCCGGGAGCGAGACACACCATGCTGGAGACACCCCCTGCCTACGCCCGGACGGCGTTCACCAACGGTTATGAGTTCACCCAAGGCACGGGTTACGCCCTGCCTGAATACCCTTTCGTGGCCCCGCCCGAAATCGGCGCGAAGCAACTCGTACGCCACCCCATCGTCATCGTCGGCGGCGGCATCACCGGCCTGAGCCTGGCCTGCGCACTGGCGCGTTACGGCGTCGAGGCCGTGTTGCTGGACGAAGACAACACCGTCGGCGTCAAGGGCGCCTCTTCACGCGGCATCTGCTACACGCAGAAGTCACTGGAAGTCTTCCACCGCCTCGGCATCTACGAGCGTATTGCCGCCAAGGGCGTGCAGTGGAGCGTGGGCCGCACCTTTGCAGGCGACGACGAGGTCTATTCCTTCGACCTGCGCCAGCAGAGCAACTTCAACCTTTCGACCCAGCCACCCTTCATCAACATCCAGCAGTTCTATATCGAGGGCTACCTGGTCGAACGCATCTACGAACTCGGCCATGTGGACCTGCGCTGGAAGTCGCGTGTCACCGCCTTCACGCAGAACGCCGATGTCGCCACGCTGACGGTGGAAACGCCTGCCGGCAGCTACCAGATCGAGGCCGATCATGTGATCGACGCTTCCGGCTCCCACACACCCTTCCACGACTGGGTGGGCGCCACCATGCAGAACAAACGCGGCGATGACCGCTGGTGCATCGCCGACGTGCGTTTTTCCAAACATCCGCCGGTCGAGCGCCACACCTGGATCGAGGCACCGTTCAACGACAACCGCGCGGTCTGGCAGCACCTGATGGCCGACGACGTCTGGCGCATCGACTACCAGATGGCGCCCAATGCCGATCCCGACGCCGTGAGCCGCGAAGATGTGGTGCGTGAGCGCCTGCAGCGCCAGTTCGGCAAGGACGTCGAGGTCGAGATCGTCTGGGTGGGCCCCTACGCCTACCGCAGCCGCTGCCTGGACAAGCTGCGCGTGGGCCGCGTGTTTTTCATGGGCGACACCGCAAAAATAGTCAGCCCCTTCGGCGCACGCGGCGGCAACACCGGCGTGGCCGATGCCGACAACCTGGCCTGGAAGCTGGCCGCCGTGCTGCGCGGCCGCGCCAGCCCGACACTGCTGGAGAGCTACAACGCGGAGCGTCTCGAAGCCGCCCAGCAGAACGTGCAGGTGACCAACCGCACCGCACGCTTCCTGCGTCCGGCCGACGGCATGGAGCGCTGCTTTCGCACGGCCGCCATCAGCCTGGCCAAGCAGTACCCGTTTGCGCGCGCCCTGGTCAACACCGGCCGCATGGCGGTGGCCAACAGCTACACACGTTCGCCCCTCTGCGAAAACACCGGCGGGCAGTCGGTGCAGAACGTCGCCTTCCGCTGGGCCAACGGTTCACAAGGTGTCGTCAACGACCTGCTGCAGTGGGCCGATGGCGACTTGCTGGTTCTGGTGTTCGGGGAGCTCACGGCCACCGGGTTGGAACGGCTGCAGCGGCTCGCTGAGCACGCGCCTGTGCGCAGTGTGCAGGTGCTGGCCCCGGACGAGCGAGCGCAGGCGGTGGAACACTTGCGCGACATCAACGCCCGCGGCAGCGCCCACCTGCAGGGCGCCTGCCATGTGTTTGGCCATGCCTGGGCCCTGCTGCGGCCGGACGGCTACCTGGCCGCCACCGGCGAGGCGGTGGATGGCCAGTTGGTCGCCGCCGTTGAAAAAACACTGGGCCTGCGTTAGGAATTAGGACGAACACCATGAAAACCGAGACCGCCCTCAAAACCAGCGCCAACTTCCAGGACGCGGACGCGTTTTACGAATGCCTGCTCGATGCCCACCAGGGGCTGAACCGCGAGCAGTCCGAGCTGCTCAACGCCCGGCTGATCCTGATCCTGGCCAATCAGCTGGGCGACGCGCAACTGCTGCAGGCCTGCATTGCCGCGGCCAGGCAGATCGACACCGCCTGAAGCGGCACGGACTGAATGGAGGCCCCGGCCCCGCCGGTGCAGCGAGTCGAATAAAATCGGGGGCATACCTCCAACCCAAGGCGGCATCCCGGTGATGCCGTTTTTCATTGCCCCATGACCGCCTCTGCCACCCCCACGCCCGCCAGCCCCGCTACCGCCGACACCCCAACGACCAGGGTCACCGTGCCCACGCCGGGCCTGGACAGCCTGGCCAAGTCGTTCGAGCCCGCGGCGATTGAACGTCAGTGGGCGCCGCTCTGGGAAGACAGCGGCATGTACGAGCCGACGCTGGACGCGACCAAACCTTCGTTTTCCATCCAGCTGCCGCCGCCCAATGTGACCGGCACCCTGCACATGGGCCACGCTTTCAACCAGACCATCATGGACTCGCTGACGCGGTACCACCGCATGAAAGGCGACAACACCTTGTGGGTGCCGGGCACCGACCATGCCGGCATCGCCACGCAAATCGTCGTCGAACGCAAGCTGCAGGCCGAAGGCCAAAGCCGCCACGACCTGGGGCGCGAGAAGTTTGCCGAGAAGGTCTGGGAGTGGAAGGAAGAGTCCGGCACCACCATCACGCGCCAGATGCGCCGCATGGGCGACTCGGTGTCCTGGAAACACGAGTACTTCACCATGGACCCGAAGATGTCCAAGGTCGTCACCTCGACCTTTGTGCAGCTGTACGAGCAGGGCCTGATCTACCGCGGCAAACGCCTGGTCAACTGGGACCCCATCCTGAAATCTGCCGTCTCCGACCTGGAAGTCGAAAGCGAAGAGGAAGACGGCTTCCTCTGGCATATCTCCTACCCGCTGGCCGACGGCTCGGGTTCGCTGACCGTGGCAACGACCCGGCCTGAAACCATGCTGGGCGACGTGGCCGTGATGGTGCACCCTGAAGATGAACGCTACCAGCACCTGATCGGCCAAAGCGTGAAGCTGCCGCTGTGCAACCGCGACATCCCGGTCATTGCCGACGACTACGTCGACAAGGAATTCGGCACCGGCGTCGTCAAGGTCACGCCGGCACATGATGCCAACGACTATGCGGTCGGCCAGCGCCACCACTTGCCCATCATCGGTGTGCTGACGCTGGACGCGGCCATCAATGACAACGCACCCGAAAAGTACCGCGGGCTGGACCGCTTTGTGGCGCGCAAGGCTGTGGTGGCCGACCTCGAAGCGCTGGGCCACCTGGTCGAAGTGAAAAAACACAAACTCATGGTGCCGCGTTGCGCCCGCACCGGCCAGGTGATCGAGCCCATGTTGACCGACCAGTGGTTTGTCGCGGTCAACAAGGTCAGCCCGCAAGACCCGACCGGCAAGTCCATCGCCCAAAAAGCCATTGATGCGGTGGACAGCGGCGCGGTGAAGTTTGTGCCCGAGCAATGGGTCAACACCTACAACCAGTGGATGGGCAACATCCAGGACTGGTGCATCTCGCGCCAGCTCTGGTGGGGCCACCAGATTCCCGCCTGGTACGACGAGGAGGGCAAGGTCTATGTCGCCGAGAACGAAGCCGCGGCGCAAGCCCAGGCGCCGGGCAAAACCCTGCGCCGGGATGAAGACGTGCTCGACACCTGGTACTCCTCGGCGCTGGTGCCGTTTTCCTCGCTGGGTTGGCCCGAAAAAACCAAGGAACTCGACCTGTTCTTGCCGTCCAGCGTGCTGGTGACCGGCTACGACATCATCTTCTTCTGGGTCGCCCGGATGATCATGATGACGACGCATTTCACCGGCCAGGTGCCCTTCCACCACGTCTACATCCACGGCCTGGTGAAAGATGCGCAGGGCAAGAAAATGAGCAAGTCCGAAGGCAATGTACTGGACCCGGTGGACCTGATCGACGGCATCGAGCTGGCGCCCCTGTTGGACAAACGTTCGCAGGGCCTGCGCAAGCCGGAAACCGCGCCGGCTGTGCGCAAGAACACCGAGAAGGAATTTCCGGCGGGCATTCCGGCCTATGGTGCCGACGCGCTGCGTTTTACCTTTGCCTCGCTGGCCAGCCTGGGCCGCAGCATCAACTTCGACAGCAAACGCTGCGAGGGCTATCGCAACTTCTGCAACAAGCTCTGGAACGCCACGCGTTTCACGCTGATGAACTGCGAAGGCCAGGACTGCGGCCTGGCGGAACACACGAAAGAGCAATGTGCACCGGGCGCCGAGTTTCACAACTACCTGACGTTTTCGCAGGCCGACCGCTGGATTGCATCGACGCTACAGCGCGTGGAAGCCGACGTGGCCAAAGGTTTTGCCGAGTACCGGCTGGACAACGTGGCCGGCAGCATTTACCAGTTTGTCTGGGACGAGTTCTGCGACTGGTACCTGGAAATCGCCAAGGTGCAGATCCAGAACGGCACGCCGGCCGAGCAGCGCGCCACCCGCCGCACGCTGATCCGCACACTCGAAGCCATCTTGCGCCTGGCGCACCCGGTGATTCCTTTCATCACCGAGGAGCTCTGGCAAAAGGTCGCCCCGGTGGCTGGCCTGAAAAAAGGCGAATACATCGGCCAGGCCGCCTACCCGCAAAGCCAGCCCGGCAAGATCGATGCGCTGGCCGAGGCGCATGTCACCAAGCTCAAAACCCTGGTCGATGCCTGCCGCAACCTGCGCGGCGAGATGAAGGTGTCACCTGCCGCGCGGCTGCCGCTCTTCGTGGTAGGCGACACCGCCTTCATGCGCCAGTCCGCGCCGGTGATCAAGGCGCTGGCCAAGCTCAGCGAAGTCAGGGTGTTTGAAAGCGAAACCGAATGGGCTGCGGCGGCGCAGGCTGCACCGGTGGCAGTGGTTGGCGAAGCACGCGTGTGCCTACACATGGAAGTGGATGTTGCCGCGGAAAAAGCGCGCCTGGGCAAGGAAGCAACGCGGCTCGAAGGCGAACTGGTCAAGGTCAAAGCCAAACTCGCCAACGAAGCTTTTGTAGCCAAGGTGCCGCCGGCCGTGCTGGAGCAGGAACGCAAGCGCCTGACCGAATTCACGGCGACGCTGGAAAAAATCCGCGCCCAGCTAGCGCGGCTCAACTAACACCCCTGCCTGGCGCGCGGGGGATCAATTCAAGCAGGGGCCGCGGGTCCGGCTTTGCCGGCCCGCAGGCGCAGCGGCCCCTCGGGGGGCAGGGCGCTACACGAGTGAGCAACCGTGGGGGCGATACCTCTAGCGGGCCTCGAACTCCGGTTCGGACCACTGCGAAGACGACACGGCGCCGGGCAGCTCGAAGTCCATGGGTGCGCTGGGCACGGAATCCGGGCTACGCGGTTGTCCGGCCATGATGGCTTCATGCATGCGGTGCGCCACATACCAGCTGGAGCGCAGGCGCGCTTCACGCGTATGGGACCCCAGGCGGGGCGTGATGAACAGGTTCTTCAGTCCCAGCACGGGTGAGCCGACACCGGTGAAATTGCCCTCGGCGCCGTCCAGAATACAGGCCTCGATGCGGCCATCACACAAGGCGGCGGCCAGCGCGTTTTCGTCAAACAGTGCGCTGCGGCTGATGCCCACCCACAATTGGCCGTGCTTGCAGGCAACCAGCAGCTTCTCGTTGACAAAGCTGCGAAAGCGCTCGGCATAAAGCATCTGGACCGACACTGCATCCGCCTGGCTGACCAGTTCGGTCAGGGTCACCGGCTGGATGCGCAGCCGCTCCCAGATCGGGGCAGTATGGTGAACCGCGGGGTCATAACCGATCAGCCGCACGCCCAGGCCCGTGAGCATGCCGGCCAGCGTGTGCGCCGTTGGCGCCAGCCCGAGGATGGCCACCGTGCTGCCGTGCAACTCGCGGCCCATCTGGGTGCTGGGGTGGCGCCGTCCCATCAGGGCCGACACCACGCCACGCCGGTACAGCAGCAGCAGGCTGCTCAGCAGGTACTCGGCGTTGGAGCGCACATTGGCGCTGCTGGCATGAATGACCTTGATGCCGCGTTCCTTGCAGGCCTCCAGGTCGGTGTTGTCGGTGCCCACGTGGAGGCGGCCGACGGCCTTGAGCTTGGGCATGAAGTCAAGAAACTCACGGGTCACCACCGTCTGACGCGGGAACACGATGCCCCGGCTCTTGTATGCTGCCTTGCGCAGCGAAACCATGTCGTCGGCGAGCTCGGGACGGTATTCCACGCCATGCCGGGTTTCGAGCCATGTCATGGCTTCGGGAACCAATGCATCAAGAAGTAAGATGTCCACGCGGCGTCCTCTTGCTGTTATTCTCTTTCGTCATGCTTCTGACTCTGTGTCAGTAACGCAACACTCTAGTTCCATTCCCAAGCCAAGTAAATGAAAAAAATCACAACTTTAAAAAAGGCGGTTTTCCCCGTTGCAGGCTTGGGAACGCGGTTTTTGCCCGCCACCAAAGCCCAGCCCAAGGAAATGCTGCCGGTTGTGGACAAGCCGCTGATCCAGTACGCGGTCGAGGAAGCCTATGCGGCCGGCATACGCCACATGATTTTTGTCACTGGACGCAATAAGCGGGCCATCGAAGACCACTTCGACACCGCTTACGAACTTGAGACCGAACTTGAAGCCGCCAAGAAGCACCATTTGCTGGAACTTGTCCGCTCGATGAACCCGGGCGACATGGATTTTTCCTATGTGCGCCAGCCGCGCTCGCTGGGTTTGGGTCATGCGGTGCTGTGCGCGGAACACCTGGTCGGTGACGAACCTTTTGCGGTGCTGCTGGCCGACGACCTGATGGTCGGCGAGCCGGCCGTCCTCGCCCAGATGGCCGCCCACTTCGAGCAGGTCCAGCAATCGATTCTGGCGGTGCAGGAGGTGCCACTGGAGCACACCCGGCGCTACGGCATCGTGGCGACCGAGCCTGTGGTCGATGGCCTGATGAAGGTCACCAAGATGGTGGAGAAGCCGGCGCCGGAAGCGGCGCCCTCACGCATGGGGGTGGCGGGACGCTACATCCTGACGCCTGCCGTGTTCAGGCACATACGCGGCCAGCCCACCGGCGTCGGTGGAGAGATTCAGTTGACTGACGGCATTGCCGGCCTGATGGGCGAAGAAAGCGTCTACGCCCTTCAGTACGCCGGCAAACGGTATGACTGCGGCAGCAAGGAAGGTTTCCTCGAGGCCACGGTCGAACTGGCCCTGCAGCACCCGGAAGTAGGCGCCCATTTCAGAAACTATCTGGAAAACCTGCAGATCGGCTGGTCAGGCCAGGAACGCAGAAAACCGCATTGAGCGGTTCACTGCGCTACGCTGCCAATCAGCGGCGCTTGAGCACGTGGGTGAAGTCGCCGCCTTCGGCCTGCTGCTCCACCAGTTCGTTGCCGGTCTGCTTGGCAAACGCCATGAAGTCGCGCGTCGAGCCGGGATCGGTCGAAACCACCCGGAGCAACTGACCGCTGCTCATCTCGGCCAGGGCCTTTTTGGCCTTCAGGATAGGCAGGGGGCAATTCAGGCCGCGGGTGTCTAGCTCTTTGTCGATGTGCATGCGTTTGTCCTTGGATGCCCCGATTTTAAGCAATTCCTGCGCAGGCACCTGCTGGCCACGCCAGACACCCGCTGCGCGTCCGGGCACCGCCCAATTGCTACAAAAAATATAGCTGCCAGCGCCCGAAAAGCAAGGGCCGTAGGCCTATTTCCTGAGAAACACAAAAACAAACCCCGGTCCTGCGGGGCAGGCCGGGGTCTGGCGCCGAGAAAAAAATCCCGTGCGTCCGGCTTATTTCATGCCGAATTTAGCCTTGGCATCGGCCTGGCAGGCATCCTTGGCATTGCCTGTCATGGCGTCGCAACGCTCCTTGGCCGCCTTGTACTGGGCATCATTTTTGTCAGCCGTTGCGTCTTTTTTGGCATCGGCCATGGCGCCGGCCTTGTCCTTGTTGGCCTCGGCGCTGACCTTGCTGACCTTGGCATCGGCCTTGGCTGTCGCGCGGGCGGCTTTGGCGTCTTTCATGCAGACATCCTTTGCATTGCCGTTCAGGTCATCACATTTTTCCTTGGCGATGTCGTAAGCGGCATCGGCCTTGGCCTCTGCCACTTTCTGATCGTGGCCAGGGCTGGGTTTGTACTGGGCTTCGAGTTGAGCCTTGGCGACTTTTTCCGCGCCCTTTGCTTCAGCCTGACAGATATCCCTGGCGTTGGCCGTCAGGGTCTTGCATTTGTCGCGACTGGCCTTGTAGTCAGCCTCCACGCGGTCTTTCTGCGCTTTGTATTCGTCCTTGGTCAATGCCATGGCGTTGCCAGCGAAGGCACAGGACACGGCGAGCGTGAGCATGATCAGTTTCGATTTCATGGGTGATTTCCTTTTCGATGAGGTGATGTATTTTTCAAAAGGCTCCCGGACCGAAGACCGGCTGCACTCAACAACGTCAATAACGCTCAAAAAAACCGGTCGGGTTGCGTTCCTGAAAGGCCTCCAGCTGTTTTTCAGCCTCGTCCCTGGCAATGCCGTGCCGCTCCTGGATCCGGCCCAGTAACTGGTCGCGCATGCCGGCAATGATGTCAAGGTCGTCGTCGGTGAGCTTGCCCCACTGCTCTTTGACTTTGCCCTTGAACTGCGTCCAGTTCCCCTCAATGCGATCCTGGTTCATGGTGACTCCTTTGGCGAATGTGTGTCATGCGGCTGCTTGGCCTTGCGACAGGGAAATTCACTGTAAAAGTACCGTCTGCTGCGTCAGGTAGGCACACACGGGCGAAGGGCGTAGGTGCCTGCCTACACCCCAAGTGCAGCGGGACCGTGCGTCATGCGCAGGCCGCCGCCCCCGCGGCCTAACGCGCGCGCAGGGAGCGGCCCAGCAGCAGCACCGGAAACAGACCGACCAGGACCAGGACCAGGGCCGGCAGCGCTGCCTCGCCCAAGCGTTCGTCGCGGGCCAGCTGGTAGGTCACCACGGCCAGCGTGTCGCTGTTGAAGGGACGCAGCACCAGCGTGGCCGGCAACTCCTTCATCACATCAACAAACACCAGCAGCGCAGCCGCCCCGACCGACCGTTTGAGCAGCGGCCAATGTACCTTGGCCATGAGGGCGGCACCGGTGGTGCCCAGCATGCGCGCACTGTCGTCGAAACTGGCCGGTATGCGCGAGTAGCCGCTTTGCACGGACTGCAGCGCCACAGCGGTGAAACGCACCAGGTAGGCCCAGACAATGCCCAGCGCCGTCCCCGTGATCCAGTACCCCGCGGAGGTTTGCGGGGCCACGGCCTGCAGCCAGCCCACTGGCAGCAGCAGGCCGACCACAATCACAGCGCCGGGCACGGCATAACCCAGGCTCGCCAGTTGCGCAGCGAAACGTGTCAGCCAATGGGGCTGGCGACGCAGCGCAAAGCTCAGGCCCAGCGCCACAGCGGTGGCCAGAAAAGCGCTCAAGCCGGCCAGGCTCACGCTGTTGAGGGACCAGCGCACAAACTGCGTCCACGGCAACTCGCTCCAGCCGGCCACCAGAGGGCGCAGCATGAACAGCACGGGCAGGACAAACCCGAGGGTGATGGGCAGCGCACACAAGGCCCACGCCAAACCCGCCCGCAGGCCGTGCAAGGCGGTGGGCGCAGCGTCGGCAGCCCCGGCGCGGCCACCGCGGCTGCCGGCAAAACGCATGCGTTTTTGCGCATGGTGCTCGATTCTCAGCAGCACAGCCACCACCAGCAACAAGACCGTGGCCAGTTGCGCAGCCGCCAGCCGGTTGTCCATCGCCAGCCAGGCCTTGTAGATGCCGGCGGTGAAGGTCTGGATGCCGAAATAACTGGACACGCCGAAGTCCGCCAGCGTCTCCATCAAGGCCAGCGCCACACCGGCCGCCACAGCAGGACGGGCCAGCGGCAAAGCCACCTCCCGAATGCGGCGCTGCAGCGGCGCACCAAGCAGGCGGGCGGCTTCCATCAGATGCACCGCCCGTTCGGCCAACGCGGTGCGGGCCAGCAGATAGACATAGGGATACAGCGTGACCGTGAAAACCAGCACCGCACCGCCCAGGCTGCGAATTTCCGGCAACAGACGCCCCTGCCAGCCAAAGCTCGCGCGCAGCCAGCTTTGCAGGGGCCCGGCGTATTGCAGGAAGTCGGTGTAGGCGTAGGCCACCACATAGGCCGGCATGGCCAATGGCAAGAGCAGCGCCCAGGCAAAAAACCGCCGCCCCGGAAACTCGAACAGCGTCACCGCACAGGCCGTGCCCATGCCGATCAGCGCAACGCCTCCCGCCACGGACAGACACAGCAGCACCGAGGTGAAGGCGTATTCCGGCAGGACGGTTTGCAGCATCTCCCGCAGGATGGGCAGGGACTGGCTGTCGAGTTCAAACCACGACAGCATCACCGCCAGCACCGGCAGCGTGAGTACCGCCATCAGCAGGAACAGGGGCGCGGATGAAAGAAAGCGACGAAGCATGGGATCCCGAAAAAAAGTATCTGCTCACGCCGCATGGCGGATAACTGACGCAGCCGGCGGGCCGTACATCAGGCGAGTGCAAATGAGAATTGTAAGCATCTACAATTGCACCCATGTTCCTGGAACTTTCCAATCTGGTGGTGCATTACGCGGGCCGCTCCAGCCCGGCCGTCGGGGGCGTGTCCCTGGGACTGCGCACCGGGGAAATCGGCGTGCTGATCGGGCCTTCCGGCTGCGGGAAAACCACCCTGTTGCGGGCCGTTGCCGGCCTGGAGCAGGCCCAGGCGGGCAGCATCTCGCTGGCACAGGAAATCGTCAGCAGCGGCAAGCAACATGTGCCTGCGGAACAGCGGCGTATCGGCATGGTGTTTCAGGACTACGCCCTGTTCCCGCACCTTGATGTGGGCCATAACGTGGCCTTCGGGTTGACGCACCTGAAACCAGCCGAGCGCCAGCAGCGCGTCAGCGAAGTGCTGGACATGGTCGGTCTGGGCAAGGCCCAGAAACGTTACCCGCATGAATTGTCAGGCGGGCAGCAGCAACGTGTGGCCCTGGCGCGCGCGCTGGCTCCCCGGCCGCGCCTGCTGTTGCTGGACGAGCCTTTTTCCAACCTGGACGTGGATCTGCGCGAACGCCTGGCGCATGAGGTGCGCGGCATCCTGAAGCTGGCCGGCGCCACGGCGCTGTTTGTCACCCACGACCAGCTCGAAGCCTTTGCCATCGGCGACCGCATCGGCGTCATGCATGAAGGCCAGTTGCACCAGTGGGATGAGGCCTACGAGCTGTACCACCGGCCCGCGACCCGTTTTGTGGCCGAGTTCATTGGCCACGGCGTGTTCACCCACGCCCAGCTGACACAGCGGGACCACAACGTGGTGGTCCACACGGCACTGGGGGACCTCAGCGATGTGCTGGAGTGCCCCCTGCCCAGCGCCTACCCCGACGGCATCTGCGACGTGCTGCTGCGCGCCGACGACATCGTGCATGACGATGCGGCTCCAGTGAAAGCGCAAATCCTGCGCAAGGCTTTTCGCGGCTCGGAGTTTCTCTACACCCTGCAGTTGCAGACCGGGGAAACCGTGCTGGCCCATGTGCCGTCGCACCACGACCATGCGCTCGGCGAATGGATTGGCATTCGCGCCGAAGTCGACCACGTCGTGACGTTCCAGCGCGACGACCACGCGCCCGCCGCCGCCTCAGAAAGTTAAGAACCCTCGCGCAACAGGCGCTCCACGTCCCGCTGCAAATCGGCCGCCCAGGTGCGCCGGTCCCGGCCCTGGCAGGGCTGGAGTTCCCCGAAAGTGACCTCGGCGCGAAGATGCCGTACGTTCAGGGTTTCCCAGATCGACACGAAAATCGAATCGTCGTCGATGTAACGCGGCGCAAAACAGGTCTGCCCCGTATCGGCGTCCACGAAGCGCAGGGCCACCGGCTGCACCGGTGCGTCCGCCGAAATCGCCGCTTGCAGCAGGTTGGCATGAAAGGGCTTGAGGCGGGTGCTGTCGCCCGTCGTTCCTTCCGGAAACACGGCGAGCACGTCCCCGAGCTTTAGCTGCCGGGTCATGTGGTGCACCACGCGGTGGGCATCCCGCCTGGACTCCCGCTCTATGTACAGGGTGCCAGCCCCGCCGGCCAGCGTACCGACCAACGGCCAGTGCTTGATATCCGACTTGGAAACAAAACGGCAGTAACGCGAGGCATGCAGCACCACGATGTCCAGCCAGGACAGGTGGTTGGCCACCAGGAGGGCCGGCCCCTCTGCCACGGGTGAGCCCCTGACAAGCAGCTCGATGCCGGCCAGCTTCAACATGGCCAGGGCCCAGACCTGGACCCGGGCTTCTTTCGCCGGCTGCCCGAGCCGGGAAAACAGCGTCAGGATGGTCCAGAGACCCGCCGCGATATGGCCCAGGCAGCGCAGCAGCCGCCAGACAGCCCGGGCCATGCCGGTCAGGCCTCGTACGCGACTTGCCCGCCCACCAGCGTCCAGCACACACGGGCCGGCAGCTGGTAGCCGGAAAACGGCGTGTGTTTGCCCTGGCTGCGCAAGGTGTCGGGCTGCACCGTCCATTCGGCCTGCGCGTTGAACACACAAACGTCGGCCACGCCACCCTTGACCAGTTGCCCGGCACTGGCCTGAAAGGTCCCCAGTGCGCTGCCCAGGACGCGGGCCGGCTCGCTGGTCAGCACCGCCAGCGCGCGGGACAGGCCCACTCCGCTGTCCGTGCCCCATTTGCAGGCCAGGCCCAGCAACAGTTCCAGCCCGGTGGCACCCGGCTCGGCCTCGGCAAAAGGCAGGGTCTTGGCGTCGGCCTCCACCGGTGTGTGGTCGGACACCAGCGCGTCGATGACGCCGTCGGCCAGCGCCTGGCGCAAGGCATCGCGGTCACGCTGCTGGCGCAGCGGCGGGTTCAGGCGCATGCGGCTGTCAAAGTACCCAATATCGGTGTCCGTCAGGTGCAGGCTGTTGATGCTCACATCGGCCGTCACCGCCAGGCCGTCGGCCTTGGCCTGGGCCAGCAAGGCCACGCCGGCCGCACTGCTGATGCGGCAGACATGCACTCGCGCGCCAGTGACACGGACGAGCTCGAACAGCGTGTGCAGCGCAATGGTCTCGGCCGCCACCGGCACACCGCTCAGGCCCAGACGGGTCGCCAGCGCACCGCTGGCGGCCACGCCTCCGCCCAGCCAGCTGTCCTGCGGACGCAGCCAGACGGTGTAGCCGAAGCTGGCGGCATATTGCAGGGCGCGCAGCAGCACCTGGGTGTTGGCCAGCGGCACCTCGGCCTGGCTGAAGCCGACACAGCCGGCCTCCGTCAGCTCGACCATTTCCGTCAATGCTTCCCCCTGCAGGGCCCGCGTCAACGCGCCCAGCGGAAACACGCGCGACTGGTGCAGCTTCTCCGCACGGAACTTGAGCATCTCGACCAGGCCGGGCTCGTCGAGCACCGGATCGGTGTCGGGCGGGCACACCAGGCTGGTGACGCCACCGGCGACCGCCGCCGCCAGCTCGCTTTCGAGCATGCCCTCATGCTCGTAGCCCGGTTCGCGCAGGCGCGCCGACAGGTCCACCAGGCCCGGCGCCACGATGCAGCCAGTGGCATCAATGGTCCTGTTCGGCGCGAAGTCGGCCAGCGCACCTTTGAGCGAGACGATGCGCCCGGCGGCAATCGCCACATCACCCACTTCGTCGAGGCCGGAAGCCGGATCAATGACGCGGCCGTTTTTAATGAGGATTTTCATGCTTTTTCTCCGCAGCACGCGAAATGACAAGCTTGAGGAGACATGTTTTTCCGCCGGGCCGCCTCAAGGAAAAATGCTCCCCCTCGGGGGGCAGCGCAGTACGCGCAGCGGCAAGCGTGGGGGCTCATGTTCATGCTTCGTTCCCGGCAACAATGCTCATCACCGCCATGCGCACGGCGATGCCGAAAGTGACCTGCGGCAGGATCACGCTTTGAGCGCCATCCACCACGGCGGAGTCGATTTCGACGCCGCGGTTGATCGGGCCAGGGTGCATCACGATGGCATCGGGTTTGGCATGCCTGAGCTTGTCGTTGGTCAGGCCAAAGCTTTTGAAAAATTCATGACTGCTGGGCAACAGAGCGCCGGACATGCGTTCGTTCTGCAGCCTCAGCATGATGATCACGTCGGCCCCCTTGATGCCCTCCTCCAGGGTGTGGCAGACGCGCACACCCATTTGCGCCATGTCGGCAGGCACCAGGGTTTTCGGACCCACCACCCGTACCTCGGGGCAACCCAGCGTGGTCAGTGCATGGATGTCGGAGCGGGCCACGCGCGAATGCAACACGTCGCCGACAATCGCCACGGTGAGGTTGCTGAAGTCCTTCTTGTAGTGACGGATGGTGTACATGTCCAGCAGCCCCTGGGTAGGGTGGGCATGGCGGCCGTCACCGGCGTTGATCACGTGCACGTGCGGTGCGACGTGTTGCGCGATCAGGTAAGGCGCGCCCGATTCGCTGTGGCGCACCACAAACAGGTCGGCCGCCATCGCACTCAGGTTGGAAATCGTGTCGAGCAGTGACTCGCCTTTGGAGGCCGACGAGCGCGCAATGTCGAGGTTGATCACATCGGCTGACAGCCGCGTCGCCGCGATCTCGAAGGTCGTGCGGGTCCGGGTGGAGTTTTCAAAGAAGAGGTTGAAGACACTCTTGCCGCGCAGCAGCGGGACCTTTTTGACCTCGCGGTCGCTGACGCTGACAAAGCTGGCCGCGGTATCGAGGATGTGGGTCAGCGTCGCTTTGGGCAGACCTTCAATGGACAGCAGGTGAATCAGCTCCCCATTCTTGTTGAGCTGCGGGTTTCGTCGGTACAACACAATCAGGCCTTTCGCAGGACGGCAGGAATACAGGCGGGAAAACCGTCGGTGCAGGCGGTCATGGCGTCACCCCTTGCACCTGGAAACTGAACCGGCCGTCGTCGCTGCGCGCCAGTGCCAGCGACTGGGACGCCGGCAGGGCGACCCGGGCCGCCGCAAAGTCGGCCTGTATCGGCAGCTCCCGGTCACCCCGGTCCACCAGCACCACCAGCTTGACGCTGGCCGGCCGGCCGTAATCAAACAGCTCGTTGAGAACGGCGCGAATCGTGCGCCCGGTGTAGAGCACATCGTCGAGCACGATGAGGTGGGCGCCGTTGACATCAAAAGGCAGCACCGTCTGGCCGCTGGCCGACAGGCCGCGCTGGGAGAAGTCGTCACGGTGCATCGCCGAAGACAAGGTACCGATGTCGTCAGTCAACGCCAAGTCAGTGCGCAGGCGTTCGGCCAGCCAGACGCCACCGGAAGCCACGCCCACCAGCCGCGGCGGGCGGTCATAGGTCGCCAGCAGCTGCTGCATGCCGCGCAGGACCTCGCGGTACAACGCCTCGGCGTCCAGGGTCAGGCTGGTCATGAAAAGCTCCTTAAAAACTGCTCGAGGATTATGCAGGCAGACGCCGCGTCCGCATCAGGCGCGCCCTGCGACAGCGCTTCGGTGGTGCTGTAACGCTCGTCAACCTCGAACACCTGCAGGCCGAAACGCCCGCGCAACTGGCGGGCAAATTTGCGGGCGCGGGCGGTGTTGTCGTGGCTGGCGCCATCGGGATGGAAAGGAATACCCACCACCAGCGCGTCGGGTTGCCACTCCCGGATTTTCAAGGCGATCGCCGTGAAACGGGCGTCACCCTCGGCGGCGATGCTGCCCTGCGGTGTCGCCGTGCGCGTCAGCCGGTTGCCGGTGGCAACACCGGTGCGTTTGACACCAAAATCGAAAGCCAGAAATGTTTGCAGGTTGGCGGCCATGGCAGGCGGAGCCGCTGCACTCATGCGTGCCCTGCCTCGGGCGACAGCATCCAGCTCTGCAGGCCCAGCAGCATCAGCGCCTTGTCGTAACGCTGCTCGACCGGGGTATCGAAAATCAGCGAGAGGTCCGCCTCCACGGTGAGCCAGCTGTTGTCGGAAATTTCGGATTCCAGCTGCCCTTCGCCCCAGGCCGAATACCCCAGGGAGACAAACACCTTGCGGGGCCCGGCGCCTGTGGAGAGGGCTTCCAGCACATCCTTGGAGGTGGTCATTTCCAGCCCACCAGGGATGGTCATGGTCGATGCGTACACCGTTTCGCTGCCTTCGAGCATGCATTCATGGAGTACAAAACCACGCTCGGTCTGCACCGGCCCGCCCTGGAACACCAAGGACTTGGTCAGGTCGTCGCGCCCCAGAGGCAAGGCCACCTTGTCGAACAGGCCCTGGAGGTTGATGTCGCTGGGCTTGTTGATCACCAGGCCCAGCGCGCCGCGATCGCTGTGCTCACACATGTAGACGACGCTTCTTGCGAAAGCCTCATCATCCAGCCCGGGCATCGCAATCAGGAAGTGGTGGGTCAGGTTGATCGGTGCAGAATCCAGTGCCATGACGCAATTTTACGCGCTGCCGGTGTGCGCTGGAAGAAAAACCAACGCCCTGTTGCACCATCTCCGGGCGCCATCCCTGCAACATCCGCCACATCCCTCACAGGTCCCGGAACATGAATAAACAATACGCCACCGGCCTGATGTGGTTCAGACGCGACCTGCGTGTTGACGACAACGCGGCCCTGTACCACGCCCTCAAGGCCTGCCGCCAGGTCTTTTGCGTTTTCGTGTTTGACCGGGCCATCCTGGACGCCCTGCCGGGTACCGACCGCCGCGTGGCGTTCATCCGCGAGTCGCTGGCGGACCTGGACAGGCAGCTGGCGGAGCTGGGCCGCCACCATGGCGTATCCCAAGCCGGACTGATCGTGCAGCATGGCCGGGCGGACGAGGTCGTGCCGGCGCTGGCGCAGAAGCTGTCGGCCGAAGCCGTTTTTGCCAGCCACGATGACGAGCCCCTGTCGCTGGCACGCGACGCGCGGGTCAGCGGAGCGCTGGCGGAGGGCGGCAAGGCGTTTCACAGCTTCAAGGACCACGTGATCTTCGAACGCCGGGAGGTGCTGACCCTGGGCGGCACACCGTACAGCGTTTTCACGCCCTACAAAAATGCCTGGCTCAGGAAAGTCGACGACTTCTACCTCCGGCCCTACCCGGTGCAGAACCACGGCGCCGCTCTGGCCCCGCTGCCGGCGGACTGCCGCACCGGCGTGCCCGCGCTGGGAGACATCGGGTTTGCACCGACCAATCTCGGCGAACTGAAGATTCCCACAGGCAGCCTCGGCGGCACGCAGCTGTTTGACGACTTCATGGCGCGTATCGATCAATACCACGCCACGCGTGACTTCCCTGCGGTCAAAGGGCCGAGTTATCTGGGGGTGCATCTGCGCTTTGGCACGGTCTCCATCCGCCGGCTGGCGGGCAGCGCCCTGCGTCTGCAGGCGCAGGGCAGCCCGGGTGCCGCGGTCTGGCTCAGCGAGCTGATCTGGCGCGATTTTTATGCGCAGATCCTGAGCAATTTCCCGCATGTGGCCGAGCGCTCCTTCAAGCCCGCGTACGATGCCATCGCCTGGGAACAGGGCCCCGTTGCCGAGGCCTTGTTTCGGGCCTGGTGTGAAGGCCGGACCGGCTACCCGCTGGTCGATGCGGCCATGGCCCAGATCAACCAGACCGGGTACATGCACAATCGCCTGCGCATGGTCACCGCCAGTTTCCTGGTGAAAGACCTGGGCATCGACTGGCGCTGGGGCGAAAGGTATTTCGCCGAACACCTCAACGACTTCGACTTGTCGGCCAACAACGGCGGCTGGCAATGGGCCGCCAGCAGCGGCTGCGATGCGCAGCCCTACTTCCGCATCTTCAACCCGACGAGCCAGAGCGCAAAGTTCGACGCCGACGGGAAGTTCATCCGCAAGTACCTGCCACAGCTGGCCGGACTGACCGGTGCGGACCTGCACAGCCCCTGGCTGGCCAGCCCCGTGGCGCTGGCCGCCGCCGGTGTCCGGCTGGGAGAGAACTACCCGCTTCCCGTCGTGCAGCATGATGAGGCGCGGGCGCTGACCCTGCAACGCTACGCGCCTGTCAAAAAAACAGCGGCAGAATAATCTGCTATTTTTTAGCTGGAAACGCTTGCCCAGCAAGGGCTGGACGCGAATTTATTTATGAAACTGCGGCTTCTGCGCTGCAATAGCGGCGAACCAGGCTGAGCAACTCGTCTTCGGCATAAGGTTTGCCCAGGTAATGATCGACCCCGAGTTCCTTGGCGTGTTCGCGGTGCTTCTCGGCAATGCGCGAGGTGATCATGATGATCGGCAAATCGCTCAGACGGACATCGCCGCGGATATTGCGCGCCAGGTCAAATCCGTCCATGCGTGGCATTTCAATGTCGGACAGAACCACTGTGGGACGCTCATCCTGCAGGCGTTCCAGCGCCTGCAAACCGTCCGCCGCCATGGAGACGCGATAACCCTCTCGCTGCAGCAGGCGCTGGGTCACGCGCCGCACCGTGATCGAATCGTCCACCACCAGGATCAGCGGAATCTGCGGCGTCGCCGGGACGGGCGAGGAGACGGACAAACCGCGCCCGTCGGCAGCGCCCGATTGCTCGAGCATGTGCGGCTCGGCACTGTCGGAGCTCCAGGCGCGCGCCTGCTGCCCGTAAACCGATGCGAGTGCGACGGGGTTGTAGATCAGGACAACGGCGCCCGAGGCCAGCACCGACATGCCCGCCAGACCCGGCAGGCGTGAAAGCTGCGGGCCCAGGTTTTTGACCACCACCTCCTGGTTGCCGAGCACCTCGTCGACGTGCAGGGCCAGCCGCTGCGCGGCACTTCGGAAAATGACCACCGGTGCGGTTTTTCCTTGGGGCTCGCTGCTCATGCGGGAGGCCTGCAGCAAGGCACCTGACCAGAAAAACGGGACCGCTTCGCCGGCAACATCGAGCACGCCGCTGTTGTAGGCCTGCTGCAAATCCTTCGCCGAAATCCGGCGCACGGTTTCGACCACGTTCGCGGGCACACCGACAGAAGAGCCGCCAGCGCGCAACATCACCACCTGCGTCACCGCCGTGGTCAGGGGCAGCACCAGCTTGAAGTTGGTTCCCTTGCCGGCGACAGTGCTGGTTTCAATCCGGCCACCCAAGGCGTTGACCTCGGAGCGCACCACGTCCATGCCGATCCCCCGGCCGGAAAGCTCGGTCACGTGCGACGCCGTACTGAAACCCGGCATGAAAATCATGTTGGCCGCCTCATCGTCACCGATCTGCTGGCCCGGAGTCAGCAGGCCAGAGGCCATCGCCTTCTCCCGGATACGCGCCAGGTTGAGGCCGGCGCCGTCATCGCGAAATTCGACCGACACGTCATTGCCCGACTGCTGCAGGCTCACGGTGATCAGACCACTGGGGTCCTTGCCCGCATCGGTGCGGGTCTGGATATCTTCAATGCCGTGGGCCACACAGTTGCGCAGCAGGTGTTCGAACGCCGGCGTCATGCGGTCCAGCATGCCGCGGTCCATCTCGATCGTGCCGCCCTGCAGGTCCAGCCGGACCTGCTTTCCGGTTTCCTTCGAGGCCTGGCGTACCACGCGGTACAGGCGCTCGGAAATACCCTCAAACTCCACCATGCGGGTGCGCAGCAGATCGCGCTGCAATTCGCGCGTCTGGCGTGCCTGGGCGATCAGATCGTCCTCGGTCGCCTCCACCGTACGCTGCAAGGTGCGCTGCACGGTCGCCACGTCGTTGACCGACTCGGCCATCATGCGGGTCAGCTCCTGCACGCGCGTAAAACGATCGAACTCCAGCGGGTCAAAACCGAGCTGCGCTTCCTTGGCCTGCTGCAGGCGCGACTGCATCTGCGTTTCAGAATGCATTTCCACGTCCCGCAGCTGCGCACGCAGACGGTTCAAGTTGCCGCTCAAGTCGTTGAGCGAACCGCGCAACTGGTTCAGTTCGGCTTCCAGGCGCGACCGCGTGATCATCACCTCGCCGGCCTGGTTGACCATGCGGTCCAGCAGCTGTGAACGCACGCGTATCGAACCCGAGGCCGCCGGACGCAAAGGTTGCAGTGCGGTGGCCTGGGCCATGGACATCATGACTTTGCGCGAGCCCGGCTCGGCTGGAACAGCCGGCACGGAAGGCGACGCCCCGACCGTCTCCTGGGTATCCGGTACCGGACCACTCGCCGCTTCGGCGGCAGGGGACAGTGGTGCCAGTGCTTCCAGCGCCTGGGCCGTCTCGCCCGGGTGGCGCAGGGCTTCAAAATTGGCCTGCATCGCGTCAAAAGTGGTCAGCAGCGAATCGAAATCCTGCGAGCCAGCGGCATCGGAGCCCATATGCTCAATGTCCGACTCGATGCGGTGGGCCATCTCGCCAAGCCGCATGGCCCCCGCCAGACGTGCACTGCCCTTGAGGGTGTGCAGGGCCCGCAACACTTCGTTGCGTGCGCCATGGTTGTCGGGACGGGCCGACCATTGCCGCAGAGCACCGCCCAGTTGAGGCATCAACTCGGCACCTTCTTCTTCGAAAATCGGAAACAGATCCGGATCGATCACGTCGACCGCGTCGATCTCGTCATCCATGTCTTCACTGAACGCTGCGGACGCAAACGACGCAGCCGCTGCAACAGGCACAGCCGCAGGGTTGGCAGGTGCCACCGGCACCGCGGCGTGCGCAGTGGCAACAGGGGCAGCGGGCACGACTTTGACGGTCACCGAGAGGGAGCGTTCCTGTGCAGGAACAACCATGCCTGAGAGCGGAACGCCGGCAGGCGGCGCTGGCGCCGCTGGAGGGGCCGCCGCAGTAACGGCCTCCTGCACCTCAGCGGGACTTTCAACCACCTCCGGACTGGGGAGGACCAGGGAAGCCTCACTGGCTTCGTCGTCAAAATCAATTGCCCGCAATGCCTGAAGAATCCCCGGGTCCGGCTGCTTGAGAAAGCCGGCTGCAAACTGATGGAGCAGGCGCCGGATGTCTTCGGCTGCGTCGATGAACAGCCGGTTGTGCCTGCCACTGCTTTTCCCATGCTGGATCTGCGTCTGCTGCAGGGCGTTTTCCAGCGCGCGTGCCATTTCAGACAGGGCTTCGAACCCAACCGTCGCCGAACTGCCTGCGAGGGAATGGGTGAGCGCCAGCGTGGAGTCGCCGATGGGGCGGTCGCGCTCCATCGTCCATTCCGTAACCTCGGTGACCAGCCGGCGCGACCACTCGTCGGCTTCATTGAGGTACACGTTGTAGAGCGGAATGCCAATACGCAACGACCCGATCACCTTGATCTGTTCATCCCCAGCCGTTTCGCCGGTTAACGCGTCGTCGGAAGGATTCTCGAAGGATGCCGTCGGCGCCTTTTCCCGCGCAGTCGCTGTGGGCGGGATCCCAAGGTACTCCGGCACGGCAAAGAAAAAATCGTCCGCGACACCTGTCGCCGCCGATTCGGGCAGGGCCGCAGAAGCCCGAACAGGCTCTTCCTCCACGGCAGGCTGACCCAGAAAATGCACGTCAAAATCACTGGCCGACAATTCCAGCGGTTCGGCCTGTTCAGCGGGCGCCGGATCAGCGAAGTCCAGCTCAAACACGATTTCTGAAGGAGCAGCCTGCGCTGCGATCGGCAGGTCTGCAGCGGGTCCTGACAAGGCCGCCAGGCTGTCAAAGTCGATACCCTGTATATCCGCCAGCGCTGGGGCCACCGGTGCGGCATGCGCCTCGACCACAGGTGCGGCGGGCTGCAGATCCATCACGAAATCGAAATCCAGATCCGTGCCCTGCACCACTGGCAAAGAGGCCAGGTCCTGCCCTTGCGCAACAGGAGACGCAACACGCGCTGCAGCAGGCGCCTGCGGCACAGCAGGCTGCTGGATCGGGCTGAAACGCCCCTGCTCCCGCATCGCATCGGCACCGGCACGAAATGCGGAGGACGTCCACGGCGTCTCACGGCTGGAGGCGATATCCTCGATCCAGGCCGCAAACCCGTCCATGGCCTGCACGCACAATGTCCGGAACTCTTCACTTGAAGGCTTCTGCTCGGCCAGCCAGCCATTGAGCATTTGCTCCATGGCCCAGGCGGCTTCACCAAATTCGTTGAGCCCGACCATGCGGGAGCTGCCCTTGAGCGTATGGAAAGCCCGGCGCAAGATGGTCAATTCGCCGATGTCTCCCGGCTCAATGGCCAAGGTGGCAAGCGCAGCCTGCGCATGGCCGGCCACCTCGCGCGCTTCCTCCAGGAAGATGTCGCGCAAGTCGTCTTCCTCGAAATCGTCGGCGCCGGTGGCCGATCCCGCCGGGGCAACCTCAGGCGCAGCAACCGGTGCAGCAGCGGCCACCAGACTGGTCAGGGAGCCGGCATTGGCCTGCGGGCCCTGGCCGGTCACGGCCAGAGCAGCATCACGGGCGGTCTGGGCAAGCATGGGCTGGTCAGCCAGCGCCGCATGGGTTGCCAGAACATCGAGCTTGACGCTCAGACTTTCGGCGGAATCGCCTGCCTGGGCATCCTGAACAACGGACAGCACCTCCTGGGACAACTCGTTGTTGACCGTTACCGCTGTGGCTGCATCCTGCGCGGTGTGAATGCGCCCCATCAAGGGCTTGAGTTCGCCCTTGACATCGTCGTACACAAAAAGCTTTTTTGCCAGTGCAGGCTGGTAATTGAGCATATCGATCAGAAAGCTCAATGCGCCGAGGTTGTTGCCAAGCTGCTCGAAGGTTCCGGAAGTACGCGCCAGCTGTTCGTCCACTTCGGTCACCAGCATCTGCTCCACACTCTCGCGCATGCGCAGTACCGCCTGAGCGGCCTGATCCAGCCCCAGCACGGACAACACACCGCGCATCTGCGAGAGCTGGCCGGGAACCGCGGCAAGGGCCGTTTTTTCCTGGGGGTTGCGGAAGAACACATCCAGCGATTTTTCAAGTTCGCTCAGCGAAATGCGCAGTTCGCCGACAACACTGCCCATGGTTTGTTTGTCACTGACGCGCCGGTACAGCTCTTCCATCCAGGACTCAAGCGGCTGCGCCTGGGCACCACTTCGCGCGCTGTCGAGGCGCTGGGCCAGACGGGCCGTCCGGACGGCCAGCTGCGGATCGGCGGGATCAAGGTCCTCAAAAGCAGCCTCGAGGTAGAGCACGGCCGTAGCCACCTCAAGCGCCAGCTCGATGGGAGGCGCCTGCCCGGAGCGAACCGTCGCGTCAATCACCTGCGACAGCGCAGTGGCGAACGGCTCACTGGGCGGATGCAACTTGACCAGGGAGTCGGTCACCAGACTGAACTGGTCAGCCAGCGTCTTGAACTTGCTCAGGTCCCCCGCCGTCAGCGAGGACCAGGTTTCCTTGGCCGAAACAATCCGTTTGCGGGCCTGGGCGAGCAGCGCAGGGTCGAAACGACCGAACTGGACCGCTTCATAGTCCACCGGCTTGACCCGGGCCAGACCGTAACTGGCGCGAATGGCCGACAGGACAGGCGTATCGGTCACACGGGCCGCCACAGCCTGCGAGCAAAAAAACAGCAGATCCTGGGCCAGCCTGTCCGACGCATCGGTGCTGCCCTTGGCAAAGGACGCATATTGCAGAAGCACGCGCGATGCGGCGCGCTTGACGTAGATATCCACCTTCAGCAAACCATGGGCCAGCGCTTCAAAATAACCGGCTGCGATTTTCCAGAAAGCCCGGGGCTCGCCCGCAGACTCGGCTTGGGCAAACCCCAAGCACATATCCTTGAAGCTCTGTGCGGCCTGCGGGTCGCCGGTACGCATGATTTTCAGGACCAACTGGTCCAGCAACTGCCTCGACGCATCATCGTAAGCGGCCGCATTAACGGTGACCGCCAGCGCCGGGTCCCTCCAGCGCCATTCATACATCCAGAGATCGGCCGGATGAATGCGATCCGCACCGACCAGCCCCTGAACATCACGGTACTGGGGGAACAGCGAGACGGCAGACACCGGCTTGTCGGCCAGCACCCCTTCGAGGTATTCGGTCAGGGCGAAACTGGCCTGTTCGACCTTGGCCGCCGCCTCCTGACTACATTGCTCCGGCCGCTGGACAAACCGCTGCACAGCGGCCTCCATCGCGCGCAGCAACAGCGCGGGGGCACCCAATCCAACCATCTCCAGCGCACCCACGGCCTGGTGCAACTGCTGACGTGCGATACGCAACTGGCTGGCGTCGAGGGCCGCGAGGTCGGAGCCACGTGCCAATTCGGCGTCACGCACAAAGCGCTTCAGGGCCTTGGCAGCGCCGTCGAGGGATTTTCGAAGTTCGTCCAGCACCCACGCCAATGGACCCAGATCATTCACGGCCAGGTCGAGTTCGGCAGGAGATGAATTCGGAGCATTCGATTGCATAAATGGCAGGCCGGTTCAGAAATCGGAGGTCACGGACAGGGAAAAATCAGCGATGCGTCAGGCAATCTTGAATCGCGAGACGGACTGCCTGAGTTCTTCGGCCATGCGGGACAAATCACGCACCTGCTGCGCCGTGGAGCGCGTGCCTTCTCCGGTTTGCTCGGTCACCGCAAAAATGTGCTGGATGTTGCCGGCCACCACGTTGGCCGATTCCGCCTCCCTGGAAGCCGAGTTCGAAATCTGCTCAATCAGGTCAGCCAGCCGGCGTGACACCAGGTCAATCTCGGACAGTGCGGTACCAGCGCTGTCCGACAGTTTGGCCCCTTCGACCACACCCTGCGTGGAGCGCTCCATGGCGGCCACCGCATCCTGGGTGTCGGTCTGAATGGCTTTCACCAGCGCAGAAATCTGGCGCGTGGCATCTGCGGAACGCTCAGCCAGTCGCTGCACCTCCTCGGCAACCACCGAGAAGCCGCGGCCAGCTTCACCAGCGGACGCGGCCTGGATGGCCGCGTTGAGCGCCAGCACGTTGGTCTGTTCGGTAATGTCCGAAATCAGTTCGGTGATCTCGCCAATCTCCTGGGACGACTCACCGAGTCGCTTGATCCGCTTGGAGGTTTCCTGGATCTGGTCGCGGATGGAGTTCATGCCGCCAATGGCATTTTGCACTGCCTGCAAACCCGATTCGGCAGCGGTCAGCGATTGACGCGCCACCTGGGAAGATTCCTGGGCCTGGGTGGACACCTGGTTGATTCGGGTCGCCATGTCGAGCACCGACTGGCCGGTTTCGCGAATTTCCCGCAGCTGCTCGGTCGACGCTGCCAGCAGCTCAGTCGACGTGCTTTCCACCTGGGCCGTGGTTTGCGCCACCCGGGTCGCCGTGTTCTGCACGTTACCGACCAGCTGGCGCAACTCTTCCACCGTGTAGTTCACCGAGTCAGCAATGGCGCCGGTGATGTCTTCGGTCACGGTCGCTTCCTGGGTCAAGTCCCCTTCAGCCACGGTCTGCAACTCGTTCATCAATCGCAAAATGGCGGCCTGGTTGGCGTCATTGACGCGCTTGGCGTCCTGCTCCATGCCTTTGGCTTCCAGCCGCTGATTTTCCGCAACACCCTGGCGCTGCCGGCTGTCAAGCACCTGCAAACGGGCCAGGCCTGCCGCGCAAAGCAGTGCAAAGGCAGCAGCAGCGGCCAGCGTCGCCAGCGCGCCGACACCCAAACCGGTTTGTGACGACAGCTTGCCCTGGATGTCTTCCAGACCCCGGCGCAAAGGCTCGCTGTCGGCAATGATCGACGCCTGGGCCTCACGAGCCGACACCAGGCCCTGCAAGTTGCCCAGAATCGCACCGGCCTGCACGCGGGTCTGCTCATACAGCACCATCAGCGCCTCCAGCCGTTCGCGGGTCTGCGGGTCCTTGGAACCCGCCAGGCGGAGCTCAGGGCTTCCCTCCTGCAAGCCCTGTGCAATTTCCTTGAACGAGTTCAAGTCCTTGCCCAGCAGGAAAACGGCTTCGGGACTCACGCCTTCCATGGTCAGGAATTCGTTGGCGGATTTACCGATACGCTGGGTCAACATCACCAGCTGGCCGGCCGCAGAAATTTCTGCGGGCGCCGCGTTCTGCTGGAGCTTGAGCGAAGACACCGTTTCGGCGATTTCCAGCAGGTCCGATGATTGACGATTGATGGTACGCAGCGCGTTACCCACCTGGGTCAGAATTTTCTGCTGCGCCATCACCGTAGAAGCATTTTTCTCGGCGCGTTCCATCAGCGGCGTCACGGTATCGACATCCGGCTGCAGGGGATCGGCGACCGGTTCCAGGCGCAGGGTCTCATCGCCCGACCTCAGGCCGCGCACGGTTTTGGCCAGCACGTCAGAACTTTCACGCACGTCCGGGAAAGCCTGGGCACTGCCCACCAGCGCCTGGGACACGGACTTCGCGAGCCGCTGCGACTGCATCAGCGACTGCCCGGTGGCGGCCACCTGCTGCGCGACCCTGTCCGCCTGGTTCAGGGCAACAAAAGTCACGGAACCGAGCACCACGACCGCAAAAGCAAGCAAGATCACCAGGATCCGCTGGTGCTCGCCCATGGGCCGTCGGCCCAGGACCGGCAAGGCCAGCGTTTCGACATTTGCTGCAACGTCCTCGGCGGACTGGCTTTCAGGACCGTCACCGTCGCCCAGGCGCGCCATGGTGGCCGAACCACCCGAAGCGTCCATGGCCCCCGTTGCCAGCGGATCCACCGACATGTCCAGAGAGACGCCATCCATGCTGTCCTCGGGCGGCGCAGACTTTGTTTTGAACAGCTTCTGAATATTTTCGACAACAGACATGGTGAGCCTTCCGGGAAAAACGTGATAGCGCTAGGCGCTGATGGTCAAAAAATGGGCTTGTTGCGCCAGCAACTGCAGGTTGATTTCCTGCCAATGCACACCGTTCGAATCCACATAGCTGTGGCCGAAAAACTCCGGTGCGTCCGGCGATTTTTCGGCAAAGTCCATGAACGCTTCCGGGTTGCGCAGGCCGGCCAGCTTGTCGATCTGCAAGGCACAATTGATCTCCAGAGCGCTGTTGAGCGCCACCAGCCGCGACTCGGTGCGCGCCAGTTCACTGCGTGCCGGCGGTATTTTGCCGGTGACAAAACTCGCCAGATCCACCACACCGTAGAGGCCGCCACGCAGATTGGCCACCCCGGCAAACCAGGCTTGCGTGTAGGGCACATTCTGGGCACTGACCCAGGGAAAGATTTCTCCGGACTGATTCAGGGGGAAGAGGTATTTCCCGCTCCCTGCCTCAACGGCCAGCCAGGACGCCGAAACACCCTGGGTCTTGGCCGCCTTCAACCTGTCGGCGAGACGGCTTTGCAGCTCTCTAAGTGCTTGTCGGTTGGCCATGCTTTAGCGGGATCGGTGCGGGATCAGCCCAGCGCCTTGATTTTGGCCATCAGGTCGTCGGCATCCACCGGTTTGGTGATGTAGTCCTTGGCGCCTTGGCGCATGCCCCAGACGCGGTCGGTTTCCTGATTTTTGCTGGTACACATGATGATGGGCACGTCTGCGTAAAGCGGGTCCCGGGTAATGGCGCGCGTCAGCTGGAAACCATTTTGCCCGGGCATCACCACGTCCATCAGGATCAGGTCGGGCTTTTCCTCGGCCAGCCGACGAAAGGCGTCTTCCGCGTTCTCAGCGGTTTTCACGGCAAAACCTTTTTTTCCCAGCAGGTCGGTCATGAACATCAACTCCGTTTTAGAGTCATCCACAATCAGAATCTTTTTAATCGCCATCACGCTACTCCTTGTTTTGCGCTACCCAGCTCCTGAACGGTGTGCAGCAACTGGTCTTTGGTAAATGGTTTGGTCAGGTAGTCTTGCGAGCCGACCATCCTGCCTCTTGCCTTGTCGAAAACACCGTCCTTGGAAGACAGCATCACAATCGGCACATTGGAAAATTTCGGGTTGCGCTTGATGATGGCGCAGGTCTGATAGCCGTCGAGACGAGGCATCAGGATGTCGCAGAAGATCAGGTCGGGCAGGTAGTCGTTGACTTTGGAGAGCGCGTCAAAACCATCCTCGGCCAGCAGGACCTCATGACCGCCCTGCTTCAGGAATATCTCCGCGCTGCGCCGAATCGTGTTGCTGTCGTCGATGACCAAGACCTTGAGACCCGAACTGGTAATACTCACTGACTGTGCTCCTTGAACCGCGCCGCCGGCCCGGCACCGCCCACTGCGCGTTTTTGTTTAGACACCTGGCGCGGCCGTTCAGATTTGAACCATTTCGAAGTCTTCCTTGCGCGCACCGCATTCAGGGCAGGTCCAGTTCATCGGCACTTGGGCCCAGGGCGTGCCCGCCGCTATGCCGTGTTCCGGCGCGCCGGTTGCCTCGTCATAAATCCACCCACAAATTAAACACATCCAGGTCATTGATTGAGTCACAGCTTAAGTTGCCTTCGAATAGAATGCAACAATTGTATCGAGGCGGCGTTGCTTATTCGCTTACGAGGCAAAATTCCAGCCCTATGGCAAACCCCACCCCCACTCCTCTGGATACCCCGCAAATGGAAACAGAGGACAGCGAAACTTCTCCCGCTTGCGTGATGAGCTTCAACGCCAATGACCCCAGCGGCGCTGGCGGCCTGACGGCGGACATCAGCGCCATCACGTCCGCCGGCGCCCATGCGCTGGCGGTCGTCACCGGAGCCTATGTGCGTGATACGGCCGAAATTTTCGATCATGTTTCCTTTGACGAAGAGGCGGTCACCGAGCAGGCCCGCACGGCGCTGGAAGACATGCCGGTCGCCGCCATCAAGGTTGGTTTTGTCGGAAGCCCGGAAACCATCAGCGCGATCGCGGAAATTGCGTCAGACTATGCCGATGTGCCGCTGATTGCCTACATGCCCAACCTGTCATGGTGGGAAGAAGAAGCGATCGACAGCTACCTCGACGCCTTCCGTGAACTGATGCTGCCGCAAACCACGGTGCTGGTGGGCAACCACAGCAGCCTGTGGCGCTGGCTGCTGCCGGACTGGACCGGCGACAAGAGTCCGTCGGCACGTGACATCGCCAAGGCGGCTTCCGAGTTCGGGGTGCCGTACACGCTGGTGACCGGCGTTCCCCTGCCCGACCAGTTCATTGACAATGTGCTGGCCACGCCACAGGCCATTCTCTACAGCGAAAAATTCGAGCGTTTCGAGGCGGTGTTTGCCGGCGCCGGCGACACGCTGACGGCCGCCCTGACGGCACTGCTGGCCAACGGCCACAACCTGCAGGCCGCCACGGCCGAAGCCCTGACCTACCTCGACCACAGCCTGGACGCCGGCTTTCACCCCGGCATGGGCAATATCGTGCCTGACCGGCTGTTCTGGGCCCAGGCCGAAGACGACGCCATGGACGCTGACGACGAAGACAGCGATCCGGGTGCACCCCTGCTCCCCCTGCCCCCCTTTGACCTACCCCCCAATGGCACCAAACACTAGTTCCGACACCTCCCGCAATGCAGCGCTGTTCGAGCGCGCCAAAAAACTGATCCCCGGCGGTGTCAATTCGCCGGTACGCGCCTTCAAGGCCGTTGGCGGCACCCCGCGCTTCGTGCAGCGCGCCCAGGGCGCCCATTTCTGGGATGCCGACGGTCAGCGCTACATCGACTACATCGGCTCCTGGGGGCCGATGATCCTGGGCCATGGGCACCCCGCCGTCGTCGAGGCGGTGCAAAAGGCCGTCCTCGAGGGCTTCTCCTATGGCGCACCAACCGAACGCGAAGTGGAGCTGGCCGAAGAAATCGTCGGGCTCGTACCGTCCATCGAGATGCTGCGCCTGGTGAGTTCCGGCACCGAAGCCACCATGAGCGTGATCCGGCTCGCGCGTGGCGCCACCGGGCGCAGCAAGATCATCAAGTTCGAGGGCTGTTACCACGGTCACTCCGACGCGCTGCTGGTCAAAGCCGGCTCGGGCCTGGCCACCTTTGGCAGCCCGACCAGCGCCGGTGTGCCGCCTGAAGTCGTGCAGCACACGCTGGTGCTCGAGTACAACCACATCGCCCAGCTGGAAGAAGCTTTTTCACTGCATGGCAAGGAGATTGCCTGCCTGATGATCGAGCCGATTGCCGGCAACATGAACTTTGTGCGCGCCAGTGTTCCGTTCATGAAGCGTTGTCGCGAGCTCTGCACGCAATACGGCGCGCTGCTGGTCTTCGACGAAGTCATGACCGGCTTCCGCGTCGCCCTCGGTGGCGCACAAAGTCTGTACGCGCAAAGCATTCCCGGCTTCCAGCCCGACATGACCGCGCTGGGCAAGGTCATCGGCGGCGGCATGCCCATGGCCGCCTTTGGTGGCACGCGCGCCGTGATGGAACTGCTGGCACCGCTGGGTTCGGTTTACCAGGCCGGCACGCTGTCGGGCAACCCGGTCGCCACGGCCTGCGGACTGGCGACCCTGCGCGAACTGCAAAAACCCGGTTTTTATGAAGCGCTCGGCGAACGCACCCGCAGCCTGGTCAGCGGTCTCACCCAAGCCGCGGCCCAAGCCGGTGTCGCTTTTTGCGGCGACAGCGAAGGCGGCATGTTCGGATTTTTCCTGCTGGACCAGCTGCCGCAGAACTACGCCTCGGTGATGACGACCGACAGCCCGGCCTTCAATCGCTTCTTCCATGCGATGCTGGATCAGGGCGTGTATTACGCGCCGGCACTGTATGAAGCCGGCTTTGTGAGTTCGGCGCACACGGCGGCCGATATCGCCGAGACCGTCGAGGCCGCCGCCCGGTTTTTTGCTGCACGCTGAACGCCGCGCACGCCGGCCAGGGAAAAGGCTGCGACCCACGCAGACCGGGCGGACGCTCCATACGCTATTAATTCAATAGCTGTCTTCGCCCGTAAAAATAACGGCTGAAGGCACTTTTTATCAACAGCGCCCCGGATTCAATGCCGGAAGTGCCGCACGCCGCTGAGCACCATCACCACGCCACGTTCGTCGGCCGCATCGATCACTTCCTGGTCGCGCATGCTGCCGCCCGGCTGGATCACGCAGTTCGCGCCCGCATCCACCACCACGTCGAGACCGTCGCGAAAAGGAAAGAAGGCGTCGCTCGCGACCGCCGTGCCCTTGAGCGACAGGCCGGCATGCCCGGCCTTGATGCTGGCAATACGTGCCGAGTCCAGGCGGCTCATCTGTCCGGCGCCGACGCCCATGGTCATGCCATCGGCACAAAACACGATGGCATTGGACTTCACGTATTTGGCCACTTTCCAGGCAAACATCAGGTCCTGCAGCTGGGCCGGTGTCGGCTGCAGCTTGCTGACCACCTTGATGTCGGCCAGCGCCAGTTCGTGGTTGTCGGCGGTCTGCATCAGCAGGCCGGAGCCGACGCGCTTGATGTCCATCAGATTGCGGCCCTGCTGCCATGCCGTGTCACCGCCCGGCGGCAGGTCAATCTGCAGGATGCGTACATTGACCTTGGTTTTGAACACTTCGAGTGCTTCGGGCGTGAAGGCCGGGGCCATCAGCACCTCGACAAACTGTTTGGCGATCTGCTGCGCCGCCGCTGCGTCGAGCGTGCAGTTCAGCGCGATGATGCCGCCGAAGGCCGAGGTCGGGTCGGTCTTGAAGGCCTTGCTGTAGGCTTCCAGCGCATCGGCGCCGATGGCCACACCGCAGGGGTTGGCGTGTTTGACGATGACGCAGGCCGGTCCGGTAAAACTCTTGACACACTCCCAGGCAGCGTCGGCATCGGCGATGTTGTTGTAGGAGAGTTCCTTGCCCTGCAACTGTCTGGCTGTCACGAGCGAGCCCGGCGCCGGATACAGGTCGCGGTACAGCGCGGCCTGCTGATGCGCGTTTTCGCCGTAACGCAGGTCCTGCACCTTGATGAAGCGGCCATTGGCCTGGCCGGGAAACAGGCTGTGCGTGCCATCCGGCTGGATGCCCGAGAGGTAGTCGCTGATGGCGCCGTCGTACTGGCTGATGCGGTTGAACGCGGCCACCGACAGGGCGAATTTGGTGGCATCGGCCAGCTTGCCGGTCGTCTTGAGCTCCTCAAGCACGCCGGCGTACTGCGAGGCGTCGGTCAGCACACCGACATCTTTCCAGTTCTTGGCGGCCGAACGCACCATGGCCGGACCACCGATGTCGATGTTTTCGATCGCGTCTTCCAGCGTGCAGCCGGCCTTGGCGACGGTGGCTTCAAACGGGTAGAGGTTGACGACCAGCAGGTCGATGGTGTCGATGCCGTGGGTTTTCAGCGCGGCTATGTGTTCGGGCACATCGCGGCGCGCCAGCAGGCCGCCGTGCACCATCGGGTGCAGGGTCTTGACGCGGCCATCGAGCATCTCCGGGAAACCCGTCAGTTCGGCGACCTCGGTCACGGGCAGCTTTTCGTCGGCCAGCAGCCGGGCGGTGCCGCCGGTGGAGATCAGCTTGATGCCGAGGGCGTGCAACGCGCGTGCGAAGTCAACAATGCCGGTTTTGTCGGAGACGGAAATCAGGGCGTTCATGCGTGTCTTTGGTTTCTGGGAATGGGGTGCGACGATCGGGTCACTTGATCAGCTTGTGTTCAACGAGTTTTTTGCGCAGGGTGTTGCGGTTCAGGCCCAGCCATTCGGCTGCGCGCGACTGGTTGTGGTCGGCATACTGCATCACCACCTCCAGCAACGGCTTTTCGACCACCCGCACCATCATGTCGTACATGCCGTCCGGCTCCGTGCCGCGCAAGTCCCTGAAATAACCTTCCAGGCTGGTGCGTACACATTCTTCTATGTGTTTCTTGCTCATGCGGGCTCCCCTTCCTTCTTTTTCTGTTCTGCATTGTCGCCGACGGCCGGCTGCGCCATACCGGCACCCACCACGGGCATGCGGTCCATGCGCAGGCCGAGCTCGTCAAAAAAATCCGCCACCGCCTGCCATTGCGCCTCGCTGTCCTCCAGCAGGTTCATGCGGCTGCGGAAAGCCTCGCCACCCGGCAGCGTCCTGACATACCAGCCGATGTGCTTGCGTGCCGACCTGACGCCGCTGAAGTCGCCGTAGAGTGTGTAGTGGTCCAGCAGGTGATCGAGCAGCAGGCGTTTGACCTCGGCCACCAGCGGCGGCGCAAGATGCGTGCCCGTCGTCAGGAAATGCGCCATTTCGCGAAAAATCCAGGGGCGGCCCTGGGCAGCACGGCCCACCATCACCGCATTGGCACCGGTGTAGGCCAGCACATCGCGGGCTTTCTCGGGCGTGTCGATGTCACCGTTGGCGACCACCGGAACGGCGACCGCAGCCTTGACGGCGGCAATCGTGTCGTACTCGGCCTGGCCCTTGTAACCCTGCGCACGCGTGCGGCCGTGCACCGTGAGCATCTGCACGCCCGCACCTTCAAAGACACGCGCCAGCGCGACGGCGTTTTTATGCGATTCGGCCCAGCCGGTGCGCATTTTCAGGGTCACGGGAACACCGCGCGGCGCACAGGCGGCCACCACCGCCTGGACGATGGCCAGGGCCAGCGGTTCGTCCTGCATCAGGGCCGAGCCCGCCCACTTGTTGCAGACCTTCTTGGCCGGGCAACCCATGTTGATGTCGATGATCTGCGCGCCGCGGTCGATGTTGTAGGCGGCGGCCTCGGCCATCATCTGCGCATCGGTGCCGGCAATCTGCACCGCAATCGGCGCCACTTCCCCGTCGTGGTTGGCACGGCGCGAGGTCTTCAGGGTGTCCCACAGGTCGCGCCGCGAAGTGACCATTTCACTGACCGCGTAACCCGCCCCCCCGGCCTTGCACAGACGCCGGAACGGTCGGTCGGTGACACCCGCCATCGGCGCGGCAAACAGGTTGTTCGCCAAAACGTAGGGGCCGATGTTCATGGGAATGGGAGGCAGGTGTGGGTGCTCAAAAACGAGGCACGATTGTAACTGCCCAAAATTTCAGCAATTGAAATCTGGACAAGGGGCGTGCAAGCCGGCCCCATGGCCAGAACGCGGGCGCACTGCCTATACTCGCTCCAGATGGAACTCTGGATACAACACCTGATCGAGGCGCTGGCTTTGCCCGAATACGGCTTGAGCACGGTGTTTGTGGTCTCGTTCGTCTCCGCCACCTTGCTGCCGCTGGGTTCGGAACCGGTGGTCTTCGGCCTCGTCAAGCTCAGCCCGCACCTGTTCTGGCCGGCCGTGCTGGTGGCCACGGTGGGCAACACCCTGGGCGGCGTGCTCGACTGGTGGCTGGGTTATGGCGCCCACCAGATGGTGGACAAGTATTCGCACTCCTCACACCACAGCCGGGCCATCCGCTGGCTGGAAAAGCTGGGGCCCAAAGCCTGCCTGCTGGCCTGGCTGCCGGGGGTCGGTGACCCGCTGTGCGCGGTGGCGGGCTGGCTCAAGTTTCCGTTCTGGCCCTGTGTGGCCTACATGGCCATCGGGAAATTTGCGCGTTACGTGACGATGACAGGCGCACTGGTCTGGGCCTTTCCGGGCAGCATCCGGTTTTGGGGGGGATAGAACATGGCCCCCACGGTCGCTCACTTCGCGTAGCTCCCTGCCGCCCCGAGGGCCGCTGCGCCTGCGGACTGGCAAAGCCAGATCCGCGGCCCCTGCTTGTATTTTTACGCCTGTGCCACCCGGCGGCGACCCTAAAACCGTTCGTGAGACTGCAGATAGCGCCACTGGCCTACCGGCAGGCTGCTCATGGACACCCGCCCGACACGGATGCGCTTCATCGCCTGCACGGTGAGCCCGACGCTTTCACACATGAAGGCAATTTGCCCGGGGCGTTCGCCCTTGAGCGCAAAACGCAGGCGGGTCTCGTTTTGCCAGCTCACCTTTGCCGGCGGCAACAACACCCCGTTGAAGGTGAAGCCATGGTCGATGCGGTTGAGCCGCTGCAGGCCGCCCGGCGCGATGGTGCCGGCCACGTCCACGATGACCTCGTGCTCCATGACCGCGGCGTCTTCGCTGAGCTTGCGCGCCACGCGCCAGTCCTGCGTGAAGACCACCAGGCCGCTGGCCGGGGTGGCCAGCGGTGTCGCCAGCGTCAATGCACTGACATGTTTTTTCAGGGGCCGGATGCCCGAGCGGTCGTCTTTCGCGTGGTTGGCCGGCACCAGCAACTGCGCAGCCGGGTTGGCAAGGCGCTTGCTCCCTGCATCCAGGCCGGCCTCGTAGCCTGGCGGCTTGTTCAGCAGCAGCGTCACCGGCGTCAGCGCCAGCAGGCTGGCGTCCGGGTCGAGTTCGACTTTCTGGTCCAGCACGCGGTGCTGCGGCTCTTCCACGACCACGCCATCAACGCGCACCCAGCCGCCTTCGATGTACTGCTCGGCTTCGCGGCGCGAGCAGTTGAGCATGTGAGCCAGGTGTTTGGCGAGGCGGATGGGTTCTGTCATGCGACCTGCCCGGTCCTTTCAAGCGCCACCGTCGAACCGGCTTCGCCGGGCGACAGGAGGCGTCCCCGGCAAGGGGAGGACGGGCTGCACGCAGTGAGCCCAGGCAGGGGTGTACTCATCAGCTGCTGAACAGGAAATTCATCACGTCGCCGTCCTTGACGATGTATTCCTTGCCTTCACTGCGCATCTTGCCCGCATCCTTGGCGCCCTGCTCGCCCTGATAAGTGATGAAGTCGTCAAAGGCAATGGTCTGGGCGCGGATATAGCCTTTTTCAAAATCGGTGTGGATCACGCCGGCCGCCTGCGGGCCGGTGTCGCCGACATGGATGGTCCAGGCGCGCACCTCTTTCACACCGGCCGTGAAGTAGGTCTGCAGGCCCAGCAGCTTGTAGGCAGCGCGGATCAGGCGGTTCAGCCCGGGTTCTTCCTGGCCGATCTCGGCGAGGAACATTTTTTTGTCCTCTTCCTCCATGTCGGCCATCTCTGCTTCCATCTTGGCGCAGATGGCCACGACAGGCGCATTCTGGCTGGCCGCGTAGGCACGCAGCTTGTCCAGGAAAGGGTTGTTTTCAAAGCCGTCTTCGGCCACGTTGCCGACGAACATGGCCGGCTTGGCGGTGATCAGGAAAAACTGTTTGAGCAGCGGCAGCTCTTCCTTGCTGAACTCCAGCGTGCGCACCGGTTTGGCTTCGTTGAGGGCGGCCTGGCATTTTTCCAGAATCGCGACGAGCTTGATCGACTCCTTGTCGCCCGAGCGCGCGGTTTTTGTCACGCGGTGCAGGGCTTTTTCGACCGCCGCCAGATCCGCCAGGCACAGCTCGGTCTGGATCACCTCGATGTCGGAAATCGGGTCCACCTTGCCGGCCACGTGGATCACGTTGTCGTCCTCAAAGCAGCGCACGACGTTCACGATGGCATCGGTCTCGCGGATGTGCGCGAGGAACTTGTTGCCCAGACCCTCGCCGGTGCTGGCGCCAGCCACCAGGCCGGCAATGTCGACAAACTCGACAATCGCGGACTGGATCTTCTCGGGCTTGACAATGGCCGCCAGCGCCGCCAGCCGCGGATCGGGCACTTCCACAATGCCGACGTTGGGTTCGATGGTGCAGAACGGGTAGTTTTCCGCTGCGATGCCGGCCTTGGTCAAGGCATTAAAAAGGGTGGATTTACCGACATTGGGCAGGCCCACGATGCCACATTTCATGAAATTTCCTTATGAATCAAACCCCTTTTGCACGATGGCGCCTAACGCGGGCAGCACTGGAAGTGCCCGGCAAGAACGCGCGGCGCAAACCGGCCTGACTTACCGGGGAAGCGGGCCTGAAATGCCCGAATTCCTCAATTTTTCGTCCTCGTTTTGCCTTGGGGTAACTGGTACCGATTGTACTGATCAGCGAATCCTTGCTACTTCGCGAGACCGCAGCCGATGGACGCATCCTTCAGAGATCGGGGACCTTGCGGCTTCGGCGTGCGTCTGACCATGTCTCAGATCAGCATCAAGCACCTGATAGACGAAGTGACTAGCCCAACAACTTGCTCCAGGTTCCGACGTTATAAACGTTCCGGTAGCCCTTCTTCCTGAGCATCAGTTTGGCCATGCCACTTCGTGTTCCACTGGCACAGCAGAGAACAACCGGGGTGGACTTGGGTATCTCGCCGAGCCTGCTGCCCAGCTCCGCCAGGGGGATGTTGATTGTTCCGGGGGCATTCCCACTTGCGAACTCCCCGGCTGACCTGACGTCAACAAAGATCGCGCCGCTCTTCTTGAGTTCCGGCAGCATGGCAATGACTCTTTTTGAATTCCACCACTTGTACGAAAACCAGAGAACCAGAGCCATGAATGGCCAATACTTTTCAAAAAGACCCAGAAAATCCATATAAATCCTTGTTCGACTGAATTGATGAAGTAGCGGTGGACAAGCGAAAACAGCCTCTCTTCCATGCCGGCCTCATCCGGTTGAGGCGTTTTCGACGGGAGCTCTTGTCCTGGCTTTGTCGCCTGACCTTGATGCGTTTCCGGAAGTGCTTGATGCCATTGGCCTTTTCAGATCGTCCAGCCTGCGGGGATCGTTTTCCGCTGCAATGGCCGCCTTGGTCAAGGCGTTCAATGCGGTCGATTTACCGAGTTGGCCAAGCCTGCAACACCGCACTTCAGGCTCATGAAAAAACCTTCCACAGCAGCCCGGGAAGTGTATGCGGTACGCAGCCGGTCGGGGAATCGGCTTTCTGGAGTCGCAAATGCCCCCCTTGCCGCTGGCGGCGGATTCCGGCTTCGATGAGGCCGATGGCCAGAGCCAGCCCAGGCAGCGGCAAGGTTCAGTCGAAGTTGTAGCTGGCCGTGACGCCTTGCCCCACCCTGAGCAGGTAGTCGTTGCCCTGCAGCACGATGGCATTCATGCCAAAACTCACCGCCCCCTTGAGGCGCGGGTCCTGCCGGTAGCTCTGCAGGGTGTCGCCGACCTCGGGGCTGCTCTGCGCCGTGGCGGGGTCGATGTTGGGAATCGGGCAGCGCGAACAGGGCTTGACCGGCTTGAGTTGCGCCACGCCCTGCTCCGTCGCAATCTCCAGCAGGTCGAGCCGGTCTTCATCGTGCGGCGCCAGCTCGCTGGCACCGGGCGCATCGCCGATCACGATATTCGGCCGGAAGCGTGCCATGCCGACGGCGGCATGTCCTCCGGCCCGCAGTTTGTCATTGAGCCCTGCCAGCGAGGCTTCGCTGAGCACCAGTACCGGGTAGCCGTCGCTGAACTGGTTGAGGGCCTCCACGCCGCCGGTCCACTGCCGGCTGGACGCGCGCTTTTCCTCGGGATCAAAACGTACCAGCCGCGCCTTCACGCCGAGAAAATCGGTGAACCACTGGGCAGCGATGGGCCCCATGTCGTAAGCCTTGACCTCGTCGTTCCAGATCGTCACGCGCACCGGCCCCTCTACCTGGTCGAGCGCGATATGCAGCGCCAGCATGCCCGGTGCGCGCAGAACCATGTCGTGGTACTTGAGCTGGGGCTGGATCAGCGCCATGCGCGGCAGCTCACGCTGCGTCAGGAAGGCGCCTTGCGCATCAACCACCATCCAGGCCCGGTCAAACTCCAGCCCGGTCTCCGTCAGCAGGACTTCCTGCACCTGCACCCCGGCACAGGACTTGACGGGATAAACCCACAGCCCGGTAATCACCGCCCCGACGTCACCCGACGCGGGGCCCGATGTTTCGTTCATTGATTCACGCACGTGTCAAACCCTTCAAAAATTCAGTTCAAGATGCACTGACTGGGGACGATTTTGCCCTGCCTTCTAAAATGAGCCATGTCCAAGCCTTTTGATGTGTGTATCCGCGGTGGCGGTGTGGTCGGCCGTACCCTGGCGCTGCTGCTGGCGCGCGAGCGCCTGCACGTGGCGCTGGTTGCCCGGCCCGCGCCGGCCGGCAACCCGGCGGAACCCGCCGTCCCGCAGGATGTGCGGGCCTACGCCCTCAACAGCGCCTCGCGGCAGCTGCTGGCCTCGCTGCGGGCCTGGCCCGAGGCGCCGGCAGCCACGCCGGTGCTGGAAATGCGCGTCTGGGGCGACGACGGGGGCCGGCTTGATTTTGCAGTCCCGCAAGGCAGCACCGACCCGGCCCTGGCCTGGATCGTCGATGTACCGGCGCTGGAGCAGCAACTGGCCGAAGCCGTGCGTTACCAACCGCAGATAGAAACCGTGGAGGCGCCTGTCAAGGCCGCGCTCACGGTTATCTGCGAGGGCCAGAAAAGCACCAGCCGCAACGAGTTCGGTGTGCAGTGGATCATCAAGCCCTATCCGCAAAAAGCCATTGCCGCCCGCCTGCAAAGCGACGTGGCGCACCGGGGTGTGGCCCGCCAGTGGTTCCACAACGGCGAAATTCTGGCTCTTTTGCCGATTGGCGGTGCCGACGGGAACTCTGTGGCGCTGGTCTGGTCTGTCTCTGTAGGTCGCGCAGCCGCGCTGGAGAAGTTGAAGCCGGAAGAATTTTCCGCAGCCGTGCAAACCGTCTGCGGCGCCGAAGCAGGTTGCCTGCAGCTGGTGAGCAGCCTGTCGAGCTGGCCACTGGCGCTGTCGCGGGCCGAACGCTGGGTCGGTCCGGGCTGGGCGCTGGCAGGGGACGCCGCCCATGCCGTGCATCCGCTGGCGGGCCAGGGCTTGAATCTGGGCCTGGCCGATGCGGCCGGACTCGCGGCCGTGATTCACGGACGCGAATACTGGCGCGGCCTGGGCGACGAAAAGCTGTTGCGGCGTTATGAACGCTCGCGCAAGGCCGATGTGGCGGCCATGGGTGCGGTGACGGATGGATTACACAGCCTGTTCGCGCAAAACGACGCGCGCTGGCAGGCTTTGCGCAATTGGGGCATGAAGGGCTTTGCACGCAGCGGACCGCTGAAAGAATGGGTCACGCGCCAAGCCATGGGCTCAGCGCCGCACCGCCCGGGATGAGCGGCCCCCTGGGCGGGGCGGGGCAAGACACGAAAAAAAACGCTGTGAAAAGCGTGAGAGTTAATCACACAGACTGGAAAACAATGACACCGTTCAAGACCATCATGACCGGCACCCTGCTGGCCCTGAGCCTGGGCGCCTTTGCGCAGGAAGCGGCCATCCGCAAGAACCTGGCCGAGCGCCTGCCGAACCTGCCCCGGATCGACGAGATCAACAAGACGCCCATGGCCGGCCTGTATGAGGTGCGCGTCAACGGTAGCGATATTTTCTACACCGATGCCGAAGGCAACTACCTGATCCAGGGCAACCTGATCGACACCAAGGTCAGGCGCAACCTGACGGAAGAACGCGTCGACAAGCTCAACGCCGTGTCTTTTGATGCGCTCCCGCTGAAGGACGCCTTCACCATTGTGCGCGGCAACGGCAAGCGCAAGATGGCGGTGTTTGAAGACCCGAATTGCGGCTATTGCAAGCGTTTTGAACGTGACATGCAAAAGGTCAGCGACGTCACCGTCTACATGTTCCTGTATCCCATCCTGAGTGCGGATTCGACGGAAAAGTCCAAAAACATCTGGTGCGCCAAGGACAAGGCCAAGGCCTGGCAGGACCTGATGGTGCGTGACCAGCCGGTGGCCAATGCCAGTTGCGACGCCGGCGCGCTGGCGCGCAACATCGAGTTCGGCAAAAAACACCGCATCACCGGCACACCGACCCTGATTTTTGCCGACGGTTCGCGCGTGCCCGGCGCCATCAGCGCCCAGCAGGTCGAGAAATACCTGACCGACGCCAAGGTCCAGTAAACCCGGCCCACGCCGCCTGAGTTCATACACAAAACAGGCCTTCCGTCTTTGGCAGACGGGCGATAGATGCTCTCTTTTCGATAGCAAAAAACCCAGCCACCAGCCACCGGAACACCGGGCCGTGCTCCGGCCGATGCGGTATTCTTTGAGCCTATGCCCAAACCTTCCGCCAAGCCCTCAGGGGCGCCGTCCGCCGGTGTCCACTACCGCGTCGAGATCGCCGATCTCCACGCCCATCTGTTCCGGGTCACCCTGACCATTGCCCGACCCGCCGCGCTGCAGCGGGTGGCGCTGCCGGTGTGGATTCCCGGCAGTTACCTGGTGCGCGAGTTTTCGAAAAACCTGCAGGGCCTGCGGGCGCGGCAAGGCGCCCGGGCGCTGCCGGTCGGCCAGATCGCGCAGCTCGACAAATGCAGCTGGCAGATCCGCTGCAACGCGGACAAGCCACTGGTGCTGGTCTACGAGGTCTATGCCAACGACAGCTCGGTACGCACTGCCTCGCTGGACGCGGGCCGCGGCTTCTTCAACGGCAGCTCCCTGTGTCTGCGGGTCGATGACCAGGACCAGGCGCCGCACCTGCTTGAAGTGATGGCCGCGCCGGCCATCAGCGGCTGGTCCGTGGCCACCGGACTGAGCCCGCTGAAGGTCGACAAACAGGGCTTCGGCAGCTACCTGGCCGCCCACTACGACGAACTGGTGGATTGCCCGGTCGAGATGGGGAGCTTCTGGAGCGGCTCTTTTGTGGCCTGCGGTGTGCCGCACCGCTTTGTGGTGGCCGGCGCCACGGCAAGCTTTGACGGCGCCCGGCTGCTGGCCGATGCCCGGAAAATCTGCGAAGCCCAGATACGCTTTTGGCACGGCGGCAAAAAGCCGCCGTACAAAAATTACCTTTTCATGCTCAACGCCGTGGATGACGGCTACGGCGGGCTGGAGCACCGCAATTCCACCGCGCTGATCTGCAAACGCCAGGACTTGCCGCGCTTGGGCAGCAGCAAGCACCCCGAGGGGTACACCACGCTGCGCGGGCTGATCAGCCATGAATACTTCCACACCTGGAACGTCAAGCGCCTGCGCCCCGCAGAGTTCGGCAACTACGACTACGGCAGTGAAAACTACACGCAGCTGCTCTGGTTTTTTGAAGGCTTCACCAGTTATTACGACGATCTGGTCCTGTGCCGCGCCGGCCTGATCGATGAAGCGGCCTATCTGAAACTTCTGAACAGGACTATCAACCAGGTCATGCAGACCCCGGGGCGGTTGGTGCAGTCGGTAGCACAGGCCAGTTTTGACGCCTGGGTCAAGTATTACCGCCAGGATGAAAATACGCCGAATGCCACGGTCAGCTATTACACCAAGGGCGCGTTGGTCGCCCTGTGTTTTGACCTGAGCCTGCGCGCTGAAAGCAAGAGCGCCACACCGGCCAGGCTGGACGACGTGATGCGCAACCTGTGGCTGCGTTGCCGCGGCGGCGTGATGAGCGAAGCGGATTTCGCCGCCGCCCTGCTGGAGGTCGGCGGCCGCTCTTACGCGGCGGAAATCGCCAGCTGGGTGCATGGCACGAGCGAGCTGCCGCTGAAAGACCTGCTGCAACGCCACGGCGTCGCCGTGCTGGAGGAGCCGGCACAGCTGGCGCAGGCGCTGGGCCTGCGGGTGCAGGAAGCAGGCGGCATCCAGATCAAGACGGTATTGCGCGGCGGTGCGGCCGAACAGGCCGGGTTTGCCGCCGGCGACGAGTGGCTCGGCCTCGAAACACCTGTGACCGGAAAGAGCAGGAAAACGGCCCAGCTGCCCAACCAGGGCTGGCGCCTGGGCAAGCTCGATGAGTTGCCGCTTTACGCCGGACCCAGCAAAAAGGTCACGGCACTGGTTGCGCGCGACAAGCGCCTGCTTCGGCTGGAGTTGACGATGCCGCCGGACACGACCACCTGGCGGCTGCTGCCGAAGGACGCGGCGCTGGTGAAAAAGTGGCTGGTGTCCGCCGCCTGAGTCCGGGATTCAGCCGGCAGGCATCTGCGCTTCAATTTTGGCCACAAAACGCTCGGCTTCGGCGGCGCCCTTGATCTCGCGAACGATCTCGCGGGAGCGCTTGATCACGGCGACAAAATCGGCGAGATCGCGTGCGCCCTCGATCTTGATGCACAGCGGCTCGGCCATCGGACCGAGCAGGTGCTCCAGCAAATGCGAGGAGAAACGCTGCGCCTGCGCCAGGTTGGCCGCACGCTGCGGCGGTGCTGCTGCGGCGGGCTTCGGCGGGACACCTGCCGGCTCCAGCGCGGCCGGCATGGTTTTTTCTTCGTCCATTGCCGGCGCCACCAGGCCCTCGGCTTCGAGTTCTGAAAGACGCTGCGGATCGCCGAGCGCCGCGGCCATGGTGGTCAGTTCTGCGTAGGTTCTTTTGCCATCGACCATGATCAACAGGGAACGCAGTCTGGGGGCCAGGCCGAAATGCCGGTTTGCAACCGCCTCCGTTCCCTTCTGCGTTTTTTGATAGATCACTTGCTTGTCCGGCATGGCAACCTCCTGTAACCAGTTATCAAATCAGTCTAGAACCAAAACAGTACAGCGTCGAGAGGGTGCTTACCCCGGAAAAACCCGGAAGCGCAGCTCAATGCCGGCGATCCAGCACCCGCTTGGCCTTGCCCAGACTGCGCTCCACACCGCCCTCGGCACGCAACTCGATATCCACACTGGACCCGATGTAGGCCTTGATCTCATGCTGCAGCACATCAGCCGCCGCCCGCGCGGACGGGCTGTCGGGCGCCAGACCGGGGCGGGTCTCTACTGCCACACGCAGGCAGTCCATGCTGCCCTCGCGGGTCAGAATGCACTGGTAATGCGGCGCAAGCTCATGGCGCTTGAGAATCAACTCCTCGATCTGCGTTGGAAACACGTTGACGCCGCGCACGATCATCATGTCGTCGCTGCGGCCCGTGATCTTCTCCATGCGGCGCATGCTGCGCGCCGTGCCGGGCAACAGGCGTGTGAGGTCGCGTGTGCGGTAGCGGATGATGGGCAGCGCTTCCTTGCTCAGGCTGGTGAACACCAGCTCGCCGATCTCGCCGTCGGGCAAGAGTTCACCGCTGACGGGATCGATGATCTCGGGGTAGAAATGGTCCTCCCAGATGGTCGGGCCGTCCTTGGTTTCCACACACTCGCTGGCCACGCCCGGGCCGATGACCTCGCTCAGGCCATAGATATCCACGGCATCGATACCCATGCGTTTTTCAATCGCAAGGCGCATGTCGTTGGTCCAGGGTTCGGCACCAAAAATGCCGATGCGCAGGCTGGCGTCGGCGGCGCACAGCCCCTGCTTTTCAAACTCGTCGGCGATCGCCAGCATGTAGCTGGGCGTCACCATGATGATGTCGGGCTTGAAATCGGTGATCAGCTGCACCTGCCGCTCGGTCTGCCCGCCGCCAAACGGCACGACCGTCAGGCCCAGTTTCTCGGCACCGTAGTGCGCGCCCAGCCCGCCCGTGAACAGGCCGTAGCCGTAGCTGATGTGCACCAGGTCGCCGGGGCGCGCACCCGCCGCGCGTATGCTGCGGGCGACACAGCCGGCCCACATGTCCACGTCATTTTTTGTGTAGGCCACCACGGTCGGCTTGCCGGTGGTGCCGCTGGACGCGTGAATACGCACACACTGCTCGCGCGGCACCGCAAACATGCCGAAGGGATAGCTGGCACGCAGGTCGTGTTTGGTGGTGAAGGGAAACTTCGCCAGGTCGGCCAGCGACTTGCAGTCCCCCGGATGCACGCCGGCAGCATCGAACTTGGCCTGGTAGACCGGAGAATGCCGGTACGCATGCTGCAGCGTTGACTGCAGGCGCTTGAACTGCAGGGCGCGCAGTTCGTCGAGGCTGGCTTTTTCAATCGGTTCGAGCGGAAAACTTGTCATGCGGCCTCCGCACCGGTCACCGGGATGACGGTACCTGCAATCTGTGCACTCTTGCCCCGGAACATCGCAACCACCTCGCCGCGCTGGTTGCTGACCTTCATGTCGTAAATGCCATGCCGGCCCTGCAGCGTCTGCTCCACCCCTTCGCAGGTCAGCACATCGCCGAGCCGGCCGGGTTTGAGGAACTCGATGCTGCAGCCTGCTGCCACCGTCGCCAAGTTGCGGCTGTTGCAGGCAAAGGCAAAGGTCGAGTCGGCCAGCGTGAAAATCAGTCCGCCATGGCAGATCTTGTGGCCGTTGAGCATGGGTTCACGCACGGCCATGCGCATGACGGCGCGGCCCGGCGCGCAGGACACCAGTTCCATCTGCATGAAGTCGCGCGAGGCACTGTCGGCGGCAAACATGGATTCGCCCACCGCGCGGGCCAGTTCCTGGGCATCCATCTAGTTGCCCCTGAACGCTGGCGGGCGCTTCTCGAGGAAGGCCATCACGCCTTCGATGTAATCGTGGGTGCGGCCCAGCGCCGACTGGGTGTCGCGCTCCTGGTCCAGCTGGGCATCCAGGCCCCGACTGGCGCCCTCGCTGAGCAGGCGCCGCGTTTCAACGAGGGCGCGGGTCGGCATGACGGCCAGGCGTGCGGCCAGCGCCATGGCCTTGTCCAGGCAGTCTTCGCCCTCGGCGGCCACGTCCCAGATCATCCCCCATTCTTTCGCATCCTTCGCGCTGAGCTTGTCACCCAGCATGGCCAGCCCCAGCGCCCGCGCCAGGCCCAGGCGCTTGACCAGAAACCAGGAGCCGCCCGCATCGGGCACCAGGCCGATCTTGCTGAAGGCCTGGATGAAGCTGGCACCCGGCGCGGCAATCGCCAGGTCGCAGGTCATGGCCAGCGAGGCGCCCGCACCGGCGGCCACGCCGTTCACGGCGGCAATCGTCGGCACGCGCAGCTTCTGCAGGCGCCGCACCGTCGGGTTGAAGGCCTGGTCAATGATGGGCCCGGGGTCGGCACGTGCGACGAGGTTCGGGCCGGGCGCGAAGTCGAACTCGGCCAGATCGGCGCCAGCGCAGAACCCGCGGCCGGCGCCGGTGATCACGAGGGCACGCAGCGCTGGATCGGCCTCCACGGCGTCCAGCGCGGTCCAGAGCTGCTGGTGCATCTGGCGGGTAAAACTGTTCAGGGCCTGCGGCCGGTTCAGCGTCACAAGCGCCACGGCGCCCTGTGTGGACAACAGCACGGCAGGTTCGGAAGGAACATCGGTCATAAGCATCTCCTGCTTCGAATCTAGCATTAACCGACCGTCAGGTCGGTTAATGTTTTCCCTTGCTTTTCCACCTTGTGGCGCGCCGGCCAGGCAAAAAGATCGTGGCATGATTCAGCCTCAAAAGGAACCCGCCATGACTTATGAATTGATCCAGACCCGCACCGAAGGCCGCGTGGCCATCGTCACCCTGAACCGGCCCAAACAACTCAATGCGCTCAACGACCAGCTGATGGACGAGCTGGGCGCTGCGCTCAAGGCTTTCGATGCGGACGACAACATCGGCTGCATGATCCTGACCGGCAGCGAAAAAGCCTTTGCGGCCGGCGCCGACATCGGCGCGATGGCAAGCTACAGCTTTGCCGACGTCTACAAGGGCGACTACATCACGCGCAACTGGGAGCAGATCCGCAGCATCCGCAAGCCAGTGATCGCCGCTGTCAGCGGCTTTGCACTCGGCGGCGGCTGCGAGCTGGCGATGATGTGCGACTTCATCATTGCCGCGGACAACGCCCGGTTCGGCCAGCCTGAAATCAAGCTGGGCATCATCCCCGGTTCGGGCGGCACACAGCGCCTGCCGCGCGCCGTCGGTAAGGCCAAGGCCATGGACCTGGTCCTGACCGGCCGCATGATGGATGCGCTTGAGGCCGAACGCAGCGGGCTCGTCAGCCGTGTCGTGCCGCTGGACAAGCTCATGGTGGAAGCGCTGGGCGCCGCGCTGCAGATCTGCGACTACGGACAGATCGCCGTGATGGCGGCCAAGGAAGCCGTGAACCGCGCCTACGAAGGCACACTGGCCGACGGCATCATGTTCGAGCGGCGCCTGTTCCACGCGACCTTTGCCACCGGGGACCAGAAGGAAGGCATGGACGCTTTTGTCAACAAGCGCAAGCCAGTGTTCAAGCATCGGTGAGCTCCCTGCCCCCCGAGGGGGCCGCTGCGCCTGCGGCCCGGCAGAGCCGGTTCCGCGGCCCCCTGCTTGACTGAATAGCCCCCGCTGCCCACCGATGCGCATTTTTTCCTAGGGCGCCCGGCGAAAAAACATCACCGCCGGCTGAAGGCCGTTCAGGTCTGGCTATAATATCGGTCGCGCGGTGATATAGCTCAGTTGGTTAGAGCGCAGCATTCATAATGCTGATGTCGGTGGTTCAAGTCCACCTATCACCACCACCCGGCTTTCCCAAAAAAGGTTCCCGATCACCGATCCGGAACCTTTTTTCTTTTCCTGCCGGCCCCTGGTCATGGCGGCACGGCTGGGGTGGCCTCCTTGTACGGTGTTTCCAGCATCAAAATGGCCAATGGTCAAGTACCGATGCTCTCTACCAGCTATCGAATAAATAGCAAATGCAGACCTACTCCCTCAACGCAGCGTGCGCCGTCAACTTCAATACGCCCCCGAGATGAAGGCGGCATCGTCGCTGGCCAGGCACTCGCCGCATCAGCCTCGTCCCGTGCGGTGGCAGAGGCCCGATGGAATGGTGTTCAGGAACTTGCTGCGACGCGCATCCTCAAGCGGTCCGCCGAGCAAGCTCAACCGCCGCGCCGGTGTCGGGATTGGACAGCGGGCTGGCACAGTTCACGCGAATATTGTCCGGGCTGAACTCCGCCGCCAGGGATCTCGAGAGGGTGATCCCCGCGCCCTGGGAGTCGATGTTGATAAAACTGCCCCGCCATGGGCGCGAACACGTTGTCGAACTCTTCTTCGCTGGCTTCAAGGGCGGGCCGCGAGGCCGTGGACTGGCCACAGTCTGGCTACGCCGACCTCAGGTAGCCGCGCGCGCGGTGTCGCTGAGCAAGGAGGCCTGCAGCGCGTCGACCGCAGGCACGCCGCTGAGCTTGAGCGCAAGAGCCAGCTCACTGGTCAGGATCTCCAGCGCCCGGTTGACGCCCGCCTCGCCTCCCGCGCAGGCACCGAATAGCGCAGCGCGGCCAATCGCAACCGCCTGAGCGCCCATGGCCCGCGCTTTGAGTGCGTCAATGCCGCGGCGCACGCCGGAATCCAGAATGAGGGGCACGCGTCCTGCCACCACCCGAGCCACGGCCGGCAAGGCATCAACAGAAGCCAGGGCGCCGTCCAACTGGCGTCCACCGTGGTTGGAGACCCAGATGCCATCGACGCCCATCTCCACCAGCCGGAGTGCATCGAGCGGGTGCTCCACCCCCTTGACTAGCAGCTTGCCCTTCCAGCGGTCGCGCAGACGCCCCAGGTCGTCCCAGCTGTATGCCGCGTTCAGACTTTGCCCCACCCTGGCCGCGATCGTCAGACCGGCTGTTTTCTGGCCCATCAGGCCGCGCACATTCTCGAATTCGGGCAGCCCGCCGCGCACCATTTGCAGCGCCCAGGCGGGATGGGTCAGGCCCTCCCACAGATGCCGCGCACTCATCCTGAGCGGAATCGAGAGGCCGTTGCGCAGGTCACGCTCGCGCTTGCCACCGGCCGGCAGGTCCAGCGTCACCACCAGCGTCTCGTAAGCGGCTGCCGCGGCGCGATCCACCAGCTTTTGACTGAGGTCCTTGTCGCGCAGCACGTAGAGCTGAAACCAGAGCCGCCCCGGCGCGGCATCGGCCAGGTGCTCTATGCTGGTGGTGGCCATGGTGGACAGCGTGTAGGGAATGCCGTGGGCCGCTGCCGCGCGCGCGATGGCCAGGTCGGCATTCGGCCAGCCCAGCGCACAGGAGCCCATGGGCGCAATGACAAAGGGCGCAGCGGCCGGCGCGCCCACGATCTCGGTCTGAAGCCGGGGCGCGGATACATCGACCAGCACGCGTGGCACGATGCGCACGCGCTCAAAGGCCGCGCGGTTGTCGGCCAGCGTGAGCTCGTCTTCGGCACCGCCGTCAATGAACTCGAACACCGAGCGCGGCAGGCGTTTGCGGGCGATGCGCCGCAGGTCGGCAATCGACACGGCAGCAGCCAGTGAATTCTCAATACGGCTCATTTGTCTTTCGTGGCTCTGGCGGACGCTTTTCCAGCCGAAGGCGGGCCGGCATCCGGCCGAACCGGCCAGATGCGAGGACCTCCCGTGTTTTCAGCCGGCCGGCACGGCGCAGCGGTTTTACACGCGCTTGATGGTGCCGGCCATGAAGTTGTCGAAAGGCGCCTCGCAGAACTGGGCCCACATCAGCTGCTCGTCGCGGAATTTTTTCCACGGGACATAGATTTTCTTGAACGCCGGACTCTTGTCGGACAGTTCCTGGTACAGCGTCTCGGCTGCCTTGAAGCTGGCCTGCATCACCGGCTTGGGGAAAGAGCGCAGCTGCGCGCCGCCTGCCACCAGCTGGCGCAGCGCCGTTGGGTTGCCGACATCGTATTTGGCGGTACACCACTGGTTGGCTTCCGCCGATGCGACCTGCAGCGCCGCCTTGTAGGATGGCGGCAGGGCATCCCACGCCTTGGGGTTGATGAACATCGTCAAGGTGGCCGATCCTTCCCACCAGCCCGGAAAGTAGTAGTACTTGGCGACCTTGTTCAAGCCCAGGCGCTGGTCGTCAAAGGGGCCGACAAATTCGGCCGCATCAATCACGCCTTTTTCCAGGGCCGGGTAAATGTCGCCGGCAGCCAGCTGCTGGGGCACCACACCCAGCTTGGTCAGCACCATGCCGGCCAGCCCGCCGACGCGGAACTTCAGACCAACCAGGTCGGCCACGGTCTTGATTTCCTTGCGGTACCAGCCCGCCATCTGGGCGCCGGTGTTGCCGACCGGCAAGCTGGTGACACCCTGGGTGGCGTAAAACTCGTTGAGCATCTCCAACCCGCCGCCTTCGTACATCCAGGCGTTCTGGGCGCGCGCATTCAGGCCAAAAGGCATGGCCGTGCCAAAGCCGAAGGCGGGGTCCTTGCCGATGTAAAAGTAGCTGGCGCTGTGGCCGGCCTCGACGGTGCCGTTCTGCACCCCGTCGAGCACCTGCAAGGCAGGCAACAATTCGCCGGCCGCATGCAAGCTGATCCTGAAATGGCCATTGGTCAGCTCAGCCACGCGCTTGGTGACCATCTCCATTGCCCCGTAAATGGTGTGCAAGGTCTTGGGGTAACTGGAGGCACAGCGCCAACGGATGTCCGGCTGGTTGCTGGTCTGGGCGAGGGCCGGGGCGGCCATGCCGACGGCCACACCGCCCGCAACGCTACTGGTAGCAAGAAATTTTCTGCGTTCCATGAAGTGTCTCCTGGAGAAGATGAAGTGAACTGAAGAGAGGACTGACAACCCTCCCACTGCGCCGCTGAGTTGTTAATTTTTTTAACTTATTTTTACCCTGTATCCATTGAATCAACCTTGCCGAAGCTGTCACTAGGGGTTTATATGTAAATTGAATTTACTTTATACCTCCCGACTGCAGGACACGCGGCCGATAATCCGGCCTATGTCGAACACGTCGAACACGGACCCGCCGGCCACGCCCTCCGGGCCGACCCAAGCCGACCCTGCGGGCCTGGAGCCAATACGCCACGAACGTTTTGCCGAGCGGGTGTATGAAAGCCTGTTTCATTCCATCATGACCGGCAAACTCGCGCCCGACACGCGCCTGCCCTCCGAGGTGCAACTGGCAGCGTTTTTTCAGGTGTCGCGGCCGGTCATCCGGCAGGCGCTCGAGCGGCTGCGCCAGGACCGGCTGGTCGAACCCCTGCGCGGCTCGGGTACCTATGTCCGCAGTATCAGCACGCCGCCCGACCCCGCGCAGCCGACGTTGCAGTACGCCACCGACTTGAGCCACATCGCCCACGGGCTGGAACTGCGCCTGGTCATCGAACCTGAATGCGCGTCGCTGGCGGCCTTGCGGCACACGCCGGCGGACCTGGCCCGGATGGCTGCCATGCTGGACGGTTTCGAGAAAGCTTCTGCACGCGGCGATGTGGCCCACCATTTTGATTACGGGTTTCACGAAACCATCGCCCAGGCCTCGGCTAATCCCCGCATGGTCAAGGTGCTCCAGTCTCTGGAATACGACGTCAGCCACGCGGTTAACCTGTGGCGCCACATGGCGCAGATGAAACCCTGGCAGCGCACGCAGGATGTGCTCGATGAGCACCGCACGATTTTCGAGCTGATCCGGCGCCATGACGCCGAAGGCGCGCGCCACGCAATGCGCAGCCACGTGGAGAAGGCCCGCGTGCGCATGCGGGACCCGGCGACCGAGCTCTGAAGCCGCCGACCCGGTGCTTGCAAGCCATGGCCAGGTCACGCCGTGGGGGTCGCCGCGTTACAATGGCTGCATATTTGAAACGACCTCGGCCGCCAGTCGGCCGATGCTTTCAGCGCCTCCGCGCACTGATGTCGCCTTTTTTCACAGCCTCTGGACATAAACCATGAAACGCTGCCTGCCCCCCCTGTCCCTAGCGCTGATTGCCGTCCTGATGACGCTGGCGAGCCTGCTTGCCACGCCGGCGCTGGCCCAGACCCAGACCGACGAAGTCTCCGGCGTCCGCAATTTCCCCAAGGCCGCCCTGCGCGGCCTGCTGGTGGTCCGGGCACCGCCCGACATCAGCCTCAATGGCAAGGCCGACCGCCTGTCGCCCGGTGCACGCATCCGCAACATCAACAACAACTATGTATTGTCGGGCGCCCTGCTGGGCCAGGAGCTGCTGGTCAACTACACCCGCGACAGCGCCGGTCTGGTGTATGAGGTCTGGGTGTTGACCGCCGAGGAAGCGAAGGAAAAGCGCGCCGGCCTGTCCACGCGCAACTTCAGCTTCAGCTTCGAGGGCGAAGCCGCACCGCAGGACGACGGCAAGACCCCCTACAACCAGCTGCCCCGCTACAAGCAGTAGCCGGCTCCGCGCCGGCCCGCCAGCCGTTTTTCGAACAAAACAGGCCCCTAGCCCTTTATTGACGGGCGCAATCAGTTCCCATTTTGATAGCAAATCCATGAGCAAAAAAGTCTTTATCAAAACCTTCGGCTGCCAGATGAACGAGTACGACTCGGACAAGATGTCCGACGTGCTGCACGCCGCCGAGGGGTACGAGCCGACCAGCAATGTGGACGAGGCCGACCTGATCCTGTTCAACACCTGCTCGGTGCGCGAAAAGGCGCAGGAAAAGGTGTTCAGCGACCTCGGTCGCGTCAAGCACCTGAAAAAAAAGGGCGTGCTGATCGGCGTCGGCGGCTGCGTGGCCAGCCAGGAGGGCGACGCCATCATCGAACGCGCGCCGTATGTCGATGTGGTGTTCGGCCCGCAGACCCTGCACCGCCTGCCCGACCTGCTGGCCAGGCGCATCAGCCTGGGCAAATCGCAGGTGGACATCAGCTTTCCCGAAATTGAAAAATTCGACCACCTGCCGCCGGCCCGCGTGGAAGGCCCCAGCGCGTTTGTCAGCATCATGGAAGGCTGCTCCAAATACTGCAGCTACTGCGTCGTGCCCTACACGCGCGGCGAGGAAGTCTCGCGCCCGTTCGAGGACGTGCTGGTGGAAGTCGCCGGGCTCGCGGATCAGGGCGTGCGCGAAGTCACCCTGCTGGGGCAGAACGTCAACGCCTACCGCGGGCCCATGGGCGACAGCGCCGACATCGCCGATTTCGCCACCCTGCTCGAATATGTCTCTGACATTCCCGGCATCGAGCGCATCCGTTATGTCACCAGCCATCCCAATGAGTTCACGCAGCGCCTGATTGATGCCTACGGCAAGCTGCCCAAGCTGGTGAACCACCTGCACCTGCCGGTCCAGCACGGTTCCGACCGCATCCTGATGGCCATGAAACGCGGCTACACGGCGATGGAATACAAAAGCACCATCCGCAAACTGCGCGCGATCCGCCCCGACCTGGCCATGAGCAGCGACTTCATCGTCGGGTTTCCCGGCGAGACCGACGACGACTTCGGCAAGATGATGAAGCTGATCGACGACGTCGGCTACGACACCTCGTTCAGCTTCATCTTCAGCCCGCGGCCGGGCACGCCCGCGGCCAACCTGCCCGACGACACGCCGCACGAGGTCAAGCTCGCGCGCCTGCAGCGCCTGCAGGCCGCCATCGACGACAGCGTGCGCGCCATCAGCGCCAGCCGCCAGGGCACGGTGCAGCGCATCCTCGTCGAAGGGGCCTCCCGCAAGGACCCGACCGAGCTGATGGGCCGCACCGAATGCAACCGCGTTGTCAACTTCAGGGGCCAGCCCCGGCTGATCGGCCAGATGGTGGATGTGACCATCACCGAAGCCTCCCAACGCTCCCTGCGCGGCGACGTGCTGCACCATGAAGCGCCCGCACTGACCGTTTGAAACCACGCGCAGTGACCCCGCCGGCAAGGAACCCCCATGCTTGAGCGCGTCTCCTTCCGCCAGCTGCTGGTGGCCGCCTTTTTGCTGATTGCCGGCCTGCTGGCGGCCGCCTCGCTGCGCGCCGTGTTCACGCTGGAGCAGCTCACGATGCAAAGCCGCGACGGCGCGGTGCGCGCGCTCGACCTCAGTGCGGCCGCCCAGTCCCTGGACGAACGCAGCGTGGCGATGGAACGCACCGCGCGCCAGTCGCTGGTGCTGTCCGACCGCGTGCTTCGCGAGCGCTTCAACGAGGCCGCCGCCGATGCCAAAACCGTGCTGGCGCGGCTGGGCCCCCAAAACGTGCCCGCTGCCCTGGTCACCGACTGGAAGAACCACCTGCAGGCCGTCACCGCGCTGCTGTCCGGTTCGCCCGATACCGCGCTCGACAGGGACCGGCAGGTCGCGCAGGAATTCCGCGAACTGGACCGTATCAACGCGGCCATTGCGCATCAGGTCCGGCAAACCATTGCCAGGCAAAACCGCAGCCTGCTCGACACGCTGGAAGACCGCCGCCGGCAATTGACACAACAGGTCCTGGGCGCTATCGCGCTGGCCGTCCTGATGGCGCTGGCGTTCGGCATCTGGCTCACGCGTCCGCTCAACCGCCTGGAAAAGGCCATCATCGGCCTCGGCGAAAACCGCCTGGACGAAGCCATCCGCATCGACGGCCCGGCCGACTTGCAGCTGGTTGGGCAGCGACTGGAATGGCTGCGGCTGCGGCTGGTGGAGCTGGACGCCGACAAGTCGCGGTTTTTGCGCCATGTCTCGCACGAACTCAAAACCCCGCTGGCTTCGCTGCGCGAGGGCGTGTCACTGCTTGAAGACGGCGTGGCCGGCGAGCTCAGCGCCAACCAGCGGGAAGTGGCCAAAATCCTGCGCCACAACACCGGCTTGCTGCAGGGCCAGATCGAGGACCTGCTGCGCTTTAACGCTGCAGCCTTTGAGGCACGCCAGTTACGCCGGGAAAAAACCGACCTGCTGCAGCTCATTGAAGAACAGGTGGAAGGCCAGCGCCTGCAGTGGCGCGCGCGCGATCTGCAGGTCAGCGTCGAGGGTCCGGCGCTGCAGGCCGAGGTGGACCGCGACAAGCTGGGAACCGCCATCGCCAACCTGCTGTCCAACGCCATCCGGTTTTCTCCGGCCGGGGGCAGGATACGCATCCGGCTGAGCCAGTTCGCCGACGTCGTGCACATCGACATGGACGACGAAGGCCCTGGCATCGCCTATGACGACCAGGCGCGCATTTTTGAACCCTTTTACCGCGGTGAACGGCAACCACCGCAAGTGGTGCGAGGCAGCGGCATTGGCCTGTCCATCGTTCACGAGTACATTGCTGCCCATGGGGGCCGGGTGCAATTGCTGCCGGACGGCCCGGGTGCACATTTCAGGATAGAACTTCCCCATGCTTTCAAGTCTTGAGGCCTTCGGCCCCGTCTTCTGCCGCGCCCTGCCCTGGTCGCTGGCCCTCAGCCTGGCGGCCGGCTGCACCGTGCCTGCCCCTTCTCCGGCCGGGCCAGGCAAGGCGTCCATGACGGCGCCCACCCCTGCAGCGCCGCCAGCGCCGTCGAATGCCGCGCCTTCGGAAGCAGACGCCGTCACCCCCCTGCTGGCCTACGCCGATCGGCTGCGCGGCCTGCCCGGCCCCGAACTGGCGCAGGAAATCACCCGGCTCGGCAACGCTGCGTCAGCGGGCGACCAGCTGCGTCTGGCCCTCACGCTGAGCCAGACCCGTCAGCTCCCCGATCTGGTGCGCGCGCAGGACCTGCTGCAGCGCGCCCTGGCCAACAACAGCGAGGAAGCCCGGCCCTTGCACGCCCTGGCGCGCCTGCTGGCCGCACGTTTTGCCGAGCAACGGCGGGTCGAAGACCAGCTGGACCGGCAGAACCAGCAACTGCGCGAGCTGCAGCGCCGCCTCGAGCAGACCCAGGACAAACTCGACGCACTCAAGGAAATCGAACGCAGCCTGAGCAACCGCCCTGCGGCGGCTCCGGCATCGTCCCCCCGCAGCCGCACCCGGCCACCAAGCCCATGACAAGCCCAAACGCCCACCTGCTGGTCGTCGACGACGACGCCGACATGCTGCGCCTGCTGACCATGCGGCTGACAGCGGCGGGTTACCGCGTCAGCGCCGTGAGTTCGGCCGAAGCAGCCCTGAGGCAACTCGAGATCGAGCGCCCGCAGCTGGTGCTCAGCGACGTGCGCCTGCCCGGCAAGGACGGCCTGGCGCTGTTTGACGAGATCCGCAGCCAGCACCCCTCGCTGCCGGTGATTCTGCTGACGGCCCACGGCACGATTCCCGATGCGGTGGAGGCCACCGAACGCGGCGTGTTCACCTACCTGACCAAGCCGTTTGACGGCAAAGGCCTGCTCGACAAGATTGCCCAGGCCCTGTCGCTGAGCGCGCCAGTGCCGTCCGTCCCGCCCGGCCAGTCGCCGGCCTGGCAAAGCGGTTTCATCAGCCGTTCCAGCCGCATGGCCGAAACCCTGGCCGAGGCGCGCATGGTGGCCCAGTCGGATGCCAGCGTGATGCTGCGCGGCGAAAGCGGCACCGGCAAGGAACTGTTGGCCCAGGCGATACACCAGGCCAGCCCGCGTGCCGCCCGCCCGTTCATCGCCGTGAACTGCGGCGCCATTCCCGAAGCCCTGCTCGAGTCCGAACTTTTTGGCCACGTCAAGGGCGCCTTCACCGACGCCTCGGCCAACCACAAGGGATTGTTCCAGTCCGCCGAAGGCGGCACCCTGCTGCTCGATGAAATCGGTGACATGCCGCTGGCCCTGCAGGTCAAGCTGCTGCGGGTGCTGCAGGAGCGCACCGTCCGGCCGCTGGGGTCCAGCCAGTCCATCCCGGTCGATGTGCGCATTCTTTCGGCAACCCACCGGGACCTCGAAGCGGCCATGGCCGAAGGCCAGTTCCGCACCGACCTGTATTACCGGCTCAATGTGGTCACGCTGACCCTGCCCCCCCTGTCCGAACGGCGCGAAGACATCGCGCTGCTGGCCAATCATTTTCTCGTCAAGCTGGCCGGAAAATACGGCAAACGCCTGAGCGGCTTTGCGCCGGAAGCGATCAAGGCCCTGAACACGGCCGCCTGGCCGGGCAACGTGCGCCAGCTCTACAACGTGGTTGAGCAGGTGTGTGCGCTGGCCAGCACACCGCTGATTCCCCTGACCCTGATTCAACGCGCGCTACGCTCGCCAAGTGTGCAGGTGCTCACCCTGGCCGAAGCACGCCAGCGCTTCGAGCACGAGTACCTGGTGGGCCTGCTCAAGCTGACCGACGGCAACGTAGCCGACGCCGCCCGGCTGGCAGACCGCAACCGCACCGAGTTTTATCGCCTGCTGCAAAAGCACAACCTGACACCGGGCCATTTCAAAATCGATCTTGTGCATTCTTCCTCTGATCCTGTCGCCGAGGAGCGACAGGGCCAAGCCCCTGATTCCAAATACTAAATTCCTTTTATGGGTAGCAGTTGTCGTCAGGAGGCGACAAAAACAGGGGTCCATCGGCCTCTTTTGCGGTCCGGATCCACGATGGCGCCGTGGAATCCCTTCAAGTCGTTGATTTAAAACAACTTTTTCAGGTTGGCACAGGGTTTGCCCTAGTCAACCCATGCAAGCTGTTTTTCCCCGTTTTACCGCGCCTTTCCTGCACGCACTGCCAGCACGCTTTTTGGCCCTGCTGGGCCTGTGTGTGGCGTTCACCAGTGCCCATGCATGGACCCTGGACGACGTGGCCGCCCTGGCACAAAAACGTGCGCAAACCCCTTACCAGCAGCAGCGTGCCACTGTTCCCGCCGAACTGGCGGCCCTGGACTATGACGGTTTGCGTGACATCCGTTTCAAGGACGACAAGGCCTTGTGGCGTGCTGAGCAGCTGCCCTACGAAGCCAAGTTTTTCCATGTCGGCCGGCAGACCGAAGCTGTGCACATCCATGAGTTGTCTGCCCAGGGCAACAAGCTCCTGCGCTACAGCGCCGACGACTTCAGCTACGGCAAGAACCAGCTGAACCCGGCGCGCTGGGGTGATATCGGCCATGCCGGGTTCCGCCTCCACACCTCGCTCAATTCGCCCGCCTACAAGGACGAGTTGATTGCCTTTCTGGGCGCCAGCTACTTCCGTGCCTTGGGTGCCGGCCAGCGGTACGGCCTGTCGGCCCGTGGCCTGGCGGTGGACCCCACCGGCGCAAAACAGGAAGAGTTTCCGCGTTTCACCGATTTCTGGCTCGAAAAACCGGCCACCGGTGCGAAGCAGGTCACGGTGTATGCCCTGCTGGATTCGACACGCATGACAGGCGCCTACCGCTTTGACATCCGTCCCGGCGAAGAGACCGTCACCGAGGTGCATGCCCGCATCTTCATGCGCGCAGGCGCCGGCCCGCGGGTGGCCACCCTGGGTGTGGCGCCGCTGACCAGCATGTTTTTCTTCGGTGAAAACCAGCCCCGCGCGGGCGACTTCCGGCCCGAAGTGCATGACTCGGACGGCCTGATGGTTGCCACCGGGGAAGGTGAATGGTTATGGCGTCCGCTGCAGAACCCGGCTTCCCCGCTGGTGACCTCTTTCAGCATGAAAAGCCTCAAGGGTTTTGGCCTGATGCAGCGTGACCGCGCCTTCGGCAACTACGAAGATACCGAAGCCCGGTACGAGCTGCGGCCCAGCGCATGGGTGACCCCGCTGGGCGACTGGGGTGCGGGTCGCGTCGAGCTGCTGCAGTTTGCGACGCCGGACGAAACCCATGACAACGTGGCCGCCTACTGGGTGCCGGAAAAAATGCCCGCACCGGGCGAGTCGCTGAACCTCGCATGGCAGATTGGCTGGCAGGGCAAAAACCAGCAACGCCCGCCCAACGGCTGGGTCACCCAGTCGCGCCGTGGCACCGGCTACAGCAAGCTCAGCGCCGAGGCCCTGGGTCAGCAGACACAGTTTGTCATCGACTTTGCCGGACCGGCCCTGGACGCGTTGCCCGAGGGCGCCAAGGTCGAGGCCATCAGCACGGCCAGCAGCAACGCCCGCGTCGTCGAAAGCATCGCTTACCGCAACCCGGCCACAGGCACCTGGCGCATGAACCTGCGCGTGCAGCGCCTCGCCCCCCCTGTCAACCAGAACGCCCAGCCTATCGAGCTGCGCGCCTTTCTCCAACATGACAACCACACACTGACCGAAACATGGACCAACCTGATCACACCCTGACCCCCCGCAGCCTGCTGCGCGAAGAACGCCATCCCAACTCGGTCACCGCGCCGCCGCTACACCGCGGATCCATGGTGCCGCGCCCCTGGCGTGGTTTCTGGAACAGCCTGGGCACGGCCGCACTGGGCCTGGCGCGGTCCAGGCAGGCCCATCCTGCCCCCCTCCCGGCACGCGCACCCTGGCAACAGGCCGCTGCGCGGCGCCGGGCCGTCTTCGTGCTGCTGACGCTGCTCAGCACCGTGCTGGCCACCAGCCTGTTTGCCGACATGCAGCCCGCCTACGACAGCGCCTGGCTGCAGTATGGCCAGCTCGTGCTGTTTGCGCTGCTGTCCGCTTGGGTGGTCACCGGCTTCATGACAGCCATGATGGGGTTTTACGTGACGATACGCGGCGACAAACATGCCCTGTCGGCCAAAAACGTCCAGCACCATGCGCTGGACCACGCAACGAGGACGGCGATCATCATGCCGATCTGCAACGAGGATGTGCGCACTGTGTTCGCGGGCCTGCGTGCCACCTGCGAATCCGTCGCAGCGACCGGCCAGGTGAAAGCCTTCGACGTGTTTGTGCTGTCCGACACCAGCAACCCGGCCACCCAGAAGGCCGAACGCGCCGCCTGGGAAGACCTGCGCACCCAGCTGGCCGCCCAGCCCGACCAGCCCCGGATCGAGGTGTACTACCGCCTGCGCAAGCGCCGTACCGACCGCAAGGCCGGCAACGTGGCCGACTTCTGCCGCCGCTGGGGCAAGGACTACCGCTACATGGTGGTGCTTGATGCCGACAGCGTGATGAGCGGTGACTGTCTGGTGGCCATGGTCAAGCTGATGGAAGCCAACCCCAGCGCCGGCATCATCCAGACCGCCACCCAGGCCATCGGCCATGTGACGCTGCACGCGCGCGCGCAGCAATTCGCCTCGCGTGTGACGGGCCGCCTCTTCACGCTGGGCATGCAGTTCTGGCAGATGGGCGAGTCGCACTACTGGGGCCACAACGCCATCATCCGGATCGCGCCTTTCATGCAGCACTGCGCGCTGGCGCGCATCCCGGGCACAGGCGGCATGTCGGGCAGCATCATGTCGCACGACTTTGTCGAGGCCGCGCTGATGCGCCGTGCCGGTTACCACGTCTGGCTGGTGGCCGACCTGGTGGGCAGCTACGAACAGCAGCCGCCCGACCTGCTGGCCGAACTGCAGCGCGACCGCCGCTGGTGCCAGGGCAACCTGCAGAACTCGCGCCTGATTGCCGAGCCCGGCATTCATCCGGTGCACCGCTCGATGTTCGGCACGGGCGCCATGGCCTACCTCTCGGCACCGTTGTGGCTGTGTTTCCTGACGCTGGGAACGGCACTGTGGCTCTCGGGCACACCCATGGTCAGCGACTGGGCGCTGTTGCCCGGTGAACTGCTGACCTTGTGGGCTTGGACCTTGTCCATGCTGTTTTTGCCGCGTCTCCTGGGCATCGCAGCGGTGCTGATCAACCGCCAGCAGCAGGCCTACGGCGGCACCGCCAGCCTGCTGCGCAGCGCGCTGCTTGAAACGCTGATCGCCCTGCTGCAGGCGCCGATCCGCATGCTGGCGCACTCGCTGTTTGTGCTGGTCGCGCTGACCGGCCTGAAGCTGGAATGGAAGTCGCCTCCGCGCGAAGCGGCGGCCGTGCCCTGGCGTGTTGCCCTGCAGCAGCTGGCCCCCATGAGCGCAGTGATTATGCTGCTCGCCGCCGGCATCACGCTGATTGATGCCAGCGCGCTGGTCTGGCTGCTGCCGGTCGGTCTGCCCTTGCTGCTGGCGATCCCGATGACCGTGCTGACCAGCAAGGTCGGCGTCGGGACGACCATGCGCGCCAACAACTATCTGCTGATTCCCGAAGAAACAAAATCACCGGCTGTTTTGCGCCGCGCCTGGCTGCATGCCAGCCAGCAGGTGCGGCCACGGCTCAGGGCCATTTAAGCCAGTGAAAGCCAACGGGCGCCATCAGCTATCTATTTGATAACTGATGGCGCCCGTTCTTATTGGGCCAATGGCACTTTTCATGAAGAAGCGGGGGATGCCTCAGAACTTCGGCATGCCCTTCATGCCGCCCATGCGCTTCATCATTTTCATCATGCCGCCGCCCTTCATCTTTTTCATCATGGTCTGCATCTGCTCGAACTCATTGAGCAGGCGGTTGACCTCCTGAACCTGCACACCCGAGCCCGCGGCAATGCGGCGCTTGCGCGTGGCCTTGATGAGTTCGGGCTTGCGGCGCTCCAGCGGCGTCATGCTCTGGATGATGCCTTCCTTGCGGCGGATGTCTTTTTCGGCCTTGTCCATGTCAACCTGGCCGGCCTTGGCCGCCATCTGCGCCGGCAGCTTGTCGAGCAGGCTGGACAGTCCGCCCATGCTTTTCATCTGCTGCAGCTGGCTCAAAAAGTCGTTGAGGTCAAAACCGCTGCCGGACTTCATCTTGGCGGCGAGTTTTTGCGCCGCTGCCATGTCCACGCCGGCCGTGACCTGCTCGACCAGCGCGACGATATCGCCCATGCCGAGAATGCGGCCGGCGTGGCGCTGGGCATCGAAGACTTCCAGCCCGTCGATTTTTTCGCTGGTGCCCGAGAACTTGATCGGTGCGCCGGTGATCTGCCGCACGCTCAATGCCGCGCCGCCGCGCGAGTCACCGTCGGTCTTGGTCAGGATGATGCCGGTCAGCGGCAGCGCTTCCTTGAAGGCCTTGGCCGTGTTGATCGCGTCCTGGCCCTGCATCGCGTCCACGACAAACAGGGTTTCAACCGGGTTCAGCGCCGCATGCAGTGCCTTGATCTCGGCCATCAATGCTTCGTCGATCGCCAGGCGGCCGGCGGTGTCAACCAGCAGCACATCGAAGAAATGCTTGCGCGCGTAATCGAGCGCGGCCAGCGCGATGTCCACCGGCTTCTGGTCGGCCGTGCTTGGAAACCATTCGGCGCCGGCCTGCTTCGTGACGGTCTTGAGCTGCTCGATGGCCGCCGGGCGATACACGTCGCCCGAAACCGTCAGCACCTTCTTCTTGCGTTTTTCGATCAGGTGTTTGGCCAGCTTGGCAGTGGTCGTGGTCTTGCCCGCGCCCTGCAAACCGGCCATCAGGATCACCGCCGGCGGCTGGGCCGCCAGGTTGATGTCGCTGACGCCCTCGCCCATGGTCGCGGCCAGTTCCCGGTTGACGATGCTGACCAGCACCTGCCCCGGCGACAGCGAACTCATCACCTCCTGACCCAGCGCCTTCTCCTTGACGCGGGCAATGAAGTCGCGCACCACGGGCAGCGCCACGTCGGCTTCGAGCAGCGCCATGCGCACCTCGCGCAACATGTCCTGCACATTGGATTCGGTGATGCGGGCCTGGCCGCGCATTTCCTGGACGAGGCGGGAGAGTTTGTCGGTAAGGGCAGAGGCCATGAATAAGCTCCACAACTGGAGCGAAAAGGAAGTGAAAGAAGGACCAGGCGTCTGGCGCAGAAGCTAAACTGTAGCCATGATTTTAACTTTGAGCGCCTGGTGGGGTCTGGCCATGGCCATCGGCGCCGCGCTGGCCTATGCCATCCTGGCGCTGGCCACCGCGCGTTTGAGCGAAACCACCACGCGTGGCGTGCTTCTGCTGGCCTGGCTGCTGCACGCACTCGCCCTGGCCGAGGGCCTGCTCGGCGAACCGCCGCGGTTCGGGTTTGCACCGGCCCTGTCCATGACCGTCTGGCTGGTGCTGAGCGTGTACGCGGTGGAAAGCCGCCTGTTTCCGCAACTCAAGGCGCGCTGGACGCTGGCCGGCCTGGGCAGCGCCGCCGTCCTGCTGGCGCTGGTATTTCCCGGTACCAGCTACCATGTGATCGCCTCGCCCTGGCTGCCTCTGCACTGGGCGCTGGGCATTGCGTCCTACGGCCTGTTTGCCGCCGCCGTGGTGCATGGCTGGCTGATGAACCGTTCCGAGCGCTCCATCCGTTCCGCCACGCAGCCCGACACCGGCGTACCCCTGCTGACGCTGGAACGGCTGACCTTTCGTTTTGTGCAAGCCGGTTTTGTGCTGCTGACGGCCACGCTGCTGGTCGGCTGGCTGTTTGCCGAAACCCTGTACGGTCCGGGCCTGGCAGGACAATGGAACCACAAGACCATTTTCTCGGTGCTGGCCTGGATCACCTTCGCCGGTCTGCTGGTCGGCCGGGCACGCCTGGGCTGGCGCGGGCGGCAGGCGGTGCGGGTACTGTATCTGGGCTCAGGCCTGCTGCTGCTCGGTTATGTGGGCTCGCGTTTTGTCCTTGAAGTCATTTTGAAGCGCGTATGAAATACCTGTTGGTGATTGTGCTGGCGCTGGTGGTCCTCTGGCTCTGGCGGAGCAACCGGCGCACCGGACAGCCGGACCGGCCCGCTGCGCCGCCTGCCGGCCGGACCGGCAAGCCGGCCACCGAAGTCGTTGCCTGCGCCGTCTGCGCCGTGCACCTGCCCCGTTCGGACGCCCTGCCCGGCGGCAAGGGGTTTTACTGCAGCGACGCGCATCGTCGCCAGGCCGAGGGTTGATGACCAGGGCGGCGCCGGACTCCGGGAATTCCTGGTTTGGACCGGCAGAAAAATCCGGCGTCTGGGAATCGGACGCCGGCGGCGAGTCCTTCGGCCGGCTGTGGCGGGCGTTCATGGCGGCGCGCGTGACGCTGGCCACCGTGCTGCTTGCCTTGCAGGCCTCCATTTATGCGCTGGGCCAGCCCGTCGGCAAGGCCATGATCGTGCTGTGCGTGGCCTATTTTGTTGCGGCGCTCGCCGTCCGTGTCTGGGCCCATCCGAAACCACCGGGCAGCACCTTCGATGCGCAGTGGCTCTCCACGGTCGGCGTCGATGTGCTGGCGTTTTCGGCGCTCAATTTCCTGCAGTCAGGAGCGCTCAACTACACGGCGCTGTTCGCGCTGCCGGTGCTGCTGGCCTCCGTTCTGGGGCCCATCCTGCTGGCACTCGGTACTGCCGCCAGCGTGGCGCTGTTGCTGCTGGCCGATGCCTGGTGGGCCTCCCTGCAATTGCCGGGCGACGCCACGGCGCGCTTTCTGCAGGCCGGTTTGAGCGGTTCGGGCTTTTTCATCATTGCCCTGCTGGCCAATCAGTTGGCCCTGCGCCTGTCGCGGGAACAAAAGCGGGCAGAACGCAGCCACTCGGCCGCCCGCATGCAGACCCAGGTCAATGAACTGGTGATCGACACGCTGGTCGACGGCGTGCTGGTGATCGATACCAAGGGCATCGTGCGTGCGGCCAACCCGGCCTCCCTGCGTTTGCTGGCCATCCAGGACGCGGCGCGCGCGGCGCCCTTTGTGCTGGCCGCCGAGACGGCCTGGCAGCCACTGGCGGCGCTGGCGCAGCTGACGTTTGCGCAGCGCCAGCCGCAACAGGCCGATGTGAGCCTGGAGCAAGCCACGCGCCCCGCCCGTCGCCTGCAGGTGCGTACCCGGCTGGCCGCCTCGCGCGACGGCTCCCACGAGAGCCTGTGCGTGATGTTCCTGGAAGACCTGCGGGAAATGGAAGCCAGGGTGCGCACCGAAAAAATGGCGGCAATGGGGCGCATGTCTGCCGCAGTGGCCCATGAAATCAGGAACCCGCTGGCGGCCATCACGCAAGCCAATGCCCTGCTGGAGGAAGATCTGCAGGACCCCGGGCAGCGACAGCTCACCGGCATGGTCAGCCAGAACGCGCAGCGGCTTGCCAGAATCGTCGAGGAAATCCTCAATATCTCCCGCGTTCAGGAGCAGGCACCCCTGGCGCTGACAAGCGCCCTGCCACTCGATGACATGGTGCAGCGCATCTGCTCGGACTGGACACAGCAAACGGCATCGGGCCAGCGGCTGCGCCTGCGTGCAGGCGCCGACCGGACTGGCGTGTTGTTCGAGGCCGAGCACCTGCGACGCCTGATGGTCAACCTGCTGGACAACGCGCTGCGTTATGCCAGCGCCGCAGGCGATGCGATACAGGTCACCACCGAAATCACCGCCGCCGGGCAGCCCCGGCTGTCGGTCTGGAGCGATGGACAACCGCTCGAAAAAACGGTGCAGTCGCATCTGTTCGAGCCGTTTTTCTCTTCGGAGAGCCGCTCCAGCGGGCTGGGCCTGTATATCTGCAGGGAGCTCTGCGAACGCCATGGTGCGCTCATAGGCTACCAGCGGGCCGCCCACAACGCGGTGGAAGGCAACGAGTTTTTTGTCCTCTTCCGGCCAGCCGTCGCCGCGCAAACTTTGTCCCAGACGGGTTTTGACACAATGTGGTCTGACATCCAGAAAACACCATGACTCTCCCGACGCAAGCGCACATACTGGTGATTGACGATGAGCCCGACCTGCGCACCCTTTACGAGCTGACCCTGCTGCGCGAAGGCTACCGGGTCGAGGCGGCGGCCGACCTGGCGCAAGCGCGGGCGCAGCTGGAGCAAAGACGCTTTGATGCCGTGATCACCGACATGCGCCTGCCCGACGGGCTGGGCCTGGAACTGCTGCGCGAGATGGTCACCCAGCAGCGTCCCGAACGCTGTGTGGTCATCACCGCCCACGGGTCCGCCGAAAATGCGGTGGAAGCGCTGAAGGCCGGCGCCTTTGACTACCTGACCAAGCCGGTGGACCTCAAGCAGTTTCGCGCCGTAGTGGCGTCGGCCATCCAGGGACCGGCAACCCCGACGGCCGTCCCGGAGCGCAGCCGGCCCGGCAGCGAGGACGGACCCGCTGCGTCCAGGGCCGGCCGGCCGCCGGACGCATCACCGGCACTGCAGCGCCTGGTCGGCGAATCGGCCGTGATGCAGGCCGTCAAGGCCCGTATCGTCAAGGTCGCCAGCAGCATGGCGCCGGTGCTGATCCAGGGCGAGTCCGGTACCGGCAAGGAACTGGTGGCGCGGGCCGTGCACGACTGCAGCCATCGCGCGGCAGGTCCCTTTGTCGCCGTCAACTGCGGCGCCATTCCGGAAAACCTGCTGGAAGCCGAATTTTTCGGGGCCCGCAAAGGCGCCTACACCGGCTCGGCACAGGACAGGCTCGGTTATTTTCAGTCGGCCAAAGGTGGCACCCTTTTTCTGGACGAGATTGGCGACCTGCCGCTGGCGATGCAGTCCAAGCTGCTACGTGCCATCCAGGAGCGGGTCGTCCGCCCGCTGGGCTCCACACAGGAAGACACGGTGGACGTGCGCGTTGTCAGCGCCACCCACAAGGATCTGGCCGCTGCGGTGGCGGCCGGCACGTTCCGCCAGGATTTGTACTACCGGCTCAACGTCATTGAAATCAGCGTCCCGCCGCTGCGTGAGCGCCGCGAGGACCTGCCCGCCCTGTGTCGGGACCTGCTCGGAAGGATTTGCCGGGAGTCGGGCTTTCACATGCCGGACCTCTCCGGTCAGGTCTTGGCCACCTTGCAGCAGCATCCCTTCAACGGCAACGTCAGGGAACTCGAGAACCTGTTGCACCGGGCCATTGCCCTCGGCGAAGGCGGTGACCTGCATCTCGAGTCACCGCCGGCCGAATATGTCGCCGTGCCGGAAAACCTGCAGGACTTTCTTGACGGGCAGGAGCGCAACATCCTGTCCAAGGTCCTGCAGGAAACCGGCTTCAACCGCACGGCGGCCGCCGCCAAGCTGGGCATCAGCCTGCGCCAGATCCGTTACCGGATTGCACGCCTGAACATCGAGACGCCCCAGGGCGATGAAGCAGCCGATGAGCCCTCCTGAGGCCGTGTCCGCACTGTGGCAGCATGGCTGGTACCGCTACGCCAGGGCGCTGACCTCGCCGAACTTCGGTGCGCGACCTGCGTCGGCTTGCATCGACCTGATCGTCATCCACTCCATCAGCCTGCCGCCGGGTGAATTTGGCAATGGCCAGGTGCAACGCCTGTTCACCAACCAGCTGGACTGGGACGCCCATCCCTACTTTCAGTCGATACGCGGCTTGCAGGTGTCTTCCCATTTTTTCGTCACCCGGTCCGGGGAACTCTGGCAGTTTGTCAGCTGTGATGCGCGCGCCTGGCATGCCGGGGAGTCCGGCTACCGCGGCAAATACAACTGCAACGACGACTCGATTGGCATCGAACTCGAGGGCCTGGAAGGAGGGCTGTTCGAACCCGCCCAGTACGAAACCCTGGCCAGTGTCTGCGCGGCGCTGCTGCGCCAGTACCCGATCATGCACCTGGCCGGTCATGAACACATTGCACCCGGCCGCAAGCAGGACCCGGGCCCCGGCTTCGAATGGTCGCGGCTGCAGGATTCGCTGGGCTTGCCGGCTAAGTGTTTTCCCGCAAGCCGCTGATGACCCTGGCGGTGCCAGCTTGGCCGCCGTCCGTCAATAGCCGCGACCATCGGAAGCCCTGATCGCCTTGCAAGGCGCATGCACACGTGATCGGGCCGTGATCGGCACGTGTCCGGCCGATGGATACCCCGCCTCGGGGCATCCATGAGGACCCAGGCTTGTGCATTTTTTCCTGAAAAAAAAGCCACAAAAAGTAAGCGGAACGTGTCGCAGCGATTCAGGACCGATACACTACCTGTAGTGCTTGAAATCATTTCAGACCCCAGATATAGTGTCTTAGCCCTATATCCGATGGATGGATTCAGGTGCCCAACAGCCCAAGGAAAGCCCGCCACCAAGCCCGCCACCGGCAACCGTCAGCCCTTCTTCCTGTCCTGAATCACATCGAACCCACCAACAACAAAGCACAACGAGGAAAACATGCAAACCGCCCAACACGCAGCCCCCACCCCCGCCGGCATGCCTGCCGCACACCAGTCCCCTGTCAGCGGCGCTCACGCCAGTTCCCTGGCCCACTACCAGATCATCCGCCGCAACGGCGCCGTGGTTCCGTTTGAGCCGAACAAGATCGCCGTCGCGATGATGAAAGCCTTTCTGGCGGTGCACGGCACCCAGGGCGCGGCGTCGGCCAGCGTGCGCGAAACCGTGGACGACCTGACCCAGGCCGTCATGCGCGCCCTGATGCGTTCACGTCCGGGCGGCGGCACCTTCCATATAGAAGACGTGCAGGACCAGGTCGAACTCGGCCTGATGCGCGGCGGCCACCATGAGATCGCCCGCGCCTATGTGCTGTACCGCGAAAAACGCACGCAGGAACGCGCACGCCAGCCGCAGACGCCAGCCACCCAGGCACCACAGCTGCACGTACTGGACGGCGGCAAAAAAGTCACGCTGGACATCGGCAAGCTGCAGGCACTGATCGAAGCGTCCTGCGCCGGCCTGGGCGCCGAGATCAAGCCCGACCCGATCGTCCAGGAAACCATGCGCAACCTGTACGACGGTGTGCCGATCGACGAGGTCTACAAGGCATCCATCCTGGCGGCCCGCACCCTGATCGAAAAAGACCCGGACTACACCTACGCCACCGCGCGTCTGCTGCTGCACACGATCCGCCGCGAGGTGCTGGGCGAGGAAGTCACCCAGGAAGACATGGACACCCGCTACGCCGAGTACTTCCCCCAGTTCATCGCCAAGGGTGTGCAAAACGAACTGCTCGACGAAAGACTGCAGCAGTTTGACCTGGAGCGCCTGGGTGCGGCGCTCAAACCCGAGCGCGACCTGAAATTTGACTACCTCGGCCTGCAGACCCTGTTCGACCGCTACTTCCTGCACGTGCGCAAGCAACGCATCGAATTGCCCCAGGCTTTTTTCATGCGTGTGGCCATGGGCCTGTCGCTTGACGAGATCGACCGCGAAGCCCGCGCCATCGAGTTCTACGAAATCATGTCCTCGTTCGACTTCATGTCGAGCACACCCACGCTGTTCAACGCCGGCACGCTGCGTTCGCAGCTGTCGTCCTGCTACCTGACCACGGTCGCCGACGACCTGGGCGGCATTTACGATGCCATCAAGGAAAACGCGCTGCTGTCGAAGTTCGCCGGCGGCCTGGGCAACGACTGGACCCCGGTGCGCGCACTCGGCGCCCACATCAAGGGCACCAACGGCGAGTCGCAAGGCGTCGTTCCTTTCCTCAAGGTGGTCAACGACACCGCCGTGGCGGTCAACCAGGGCGGCAAGCGCAAGGGCGCGGTCTGTGCCTACCTGGAAACCTGGCACCTGGACATCGAGGAGTTCCTGGAACTGCGCAAGAACACCGGCGACGACCGCCGCCGCACGCACGACATGAACACCGCCAACTGGATTCCCGACCTGTTCATGCGCCGCGTGATGGAAAAAGGCAGCTGGACCCTGTTCTCGCCATCGGACACGCCCGACCTGCATGACAAGTTCGGCATCGAGTTCGAAAAGGCCTACACCGCCTACGAAGCCAGGGCCGAGCGCGGCGAGATCAAGCCGGCGCGCAAGCTGCAGGCCATCGACATGTGGCGCAAGATGCTGTCGATGCTGTTCGAGACCGGCCATCCCTGGATCACCTTCAAGGATGCCTGCAATGTGCGTTCGCCCCAGCAACACGCCGGTGTCGTTCATTCGTCCAACCTGTGCACCGAGATCACGCTCAACACCAGCGACACCGAAACCGCGGTCTGTAACCTCGGCTCCGTCAACCTGGTTCAGCATCTGAAAGACGGCGCGGTGGACCACGAGAAGCTCAAGAAGACCATCACCACGGCCATGCGCATGCTGGACAACGTGATCGACATCAATTACTACGCGGTCAAGAAGGCGCGCGACTCCAACATGCGCCACCGTCCGGTCGGCCTGGGCATCATGGGTTTCCAGGACTGCCTGTACGAGCTGCGCATCCCGTATGCGTCGGATGCCGCGGTCGAGTTTGCCGACAAGTCCATGGAAGCGGTGTGTTACCACGCCTACTGGGCCTCCACCGAGCTGGCCAAAGAGCGCGGCAAGTACACCAGCTACAAGGGCTCGCTCTGGGACCAGGGCATCCTGCCGCTGGACACGCTGGACCTGCTGGCCAAGCAGCGCGGCGGCTATCTGGAAGTGGATCGCTCGGCGACGCTGGACTGGGACGCGCTGCGCCAGAAGATCGCTCTGGACGGCATGCGCAATTCCAACTGCGTGGCCATCGCCCCGACCGCCACCATCTCCAACATCATCGGCGTGGATGCCTGCATCGAGCCCTGCTTCGGCAACCTCTCGGTCAAGTCCAACCTGTCCGGCGAATTCACGGTCATCAACCACTACCTGGTGCGCGACCTCAAGCGCCTGGGTTTGTGGGACGACGTGATGGTGGTGGACCTCAAACACTTTGACGGCTCGCTGCGTCCCATCGACCGCGTGCCGCAGGACATCAAGGCGCTGTACGCCACGGCGTTCGAAGTCGACGCCACCTGGCTGGTTGAAGCCGCGTCGCGCCGCCAGAAGTGGATCGACCAGGCGCAGTCACTCAACATCTACATGGCCGGCGCCTCAGGCAAGAAGCTCGACGACACCTACAAGCTCGCATGGCTGCGCGGCCTGAAGACCACCTACTACCTGCGCACCATGAGCGCGACGCACGCAGAAAAGTCCACCGTGAAAGCCGGCAAGATGAATGCCGTGGCCTCCGGCAACACCGATGACACCGGCAGCATGAATGCACTCGATGCGGCAGCAGCCACAGCGCAGGCGCAGATGAGCGCATCACCTGCGACGGACATCAAGTTTTGCGCGATCGACGATCCAGGATGTGAGGCCTGCCAATAAAAAAACGAATCATGGCGCCGGAAAAAAACCGGCACCTGATTCGATGTAATTGAGCAACACTAATTCAGAGTGATGTGAATGAACACTTTTCATTTTGTATCGCTGCTTTCATAATCCAACTTATTGGAAACATCTATGTTGACCTGGGACGAAGAAGCTAAACCATCGTTGCAAAAACCTCTTGCCAGCGCCCTTCCCGAAGGCCGCTCGATGGAACTTCCGCCTCTTACTTTGCAGCCTCATGCTGCAGCTCGCATGCTCGACGACAGCGCCCTGACTTCTTCAGGCGTGCGTGCAACACCGGCAACCGTGGCACCCACAGCCCATCGCGTCAAAGCCGCCGACAAGCGCATCATCAACGGCCAGACCGACGTCAACCAGCTGGTCCCGTTCAAGTACAAATGGGCCTGGGAAAAATACCTGGCCAGCTGCGCCAACCACTGGATGCCGCAGGAAGTGAACATGACGCGCGACATCGCGCTCTGGAAAGACCCAAACGGCCTGACCGAAGACGAACGCCGTCTGGTCAAGCGCAACCTCGGTTTCTTCGTCACCGCCGACTCGCTGGCCGCCAACAACATTGTGCTGGGCACTTACCGGCACATTACGGCACCCGAGTGCCGCCAGTTTTTGCTGCGCCAGGCGTTTGAAGAAGCCATTCACACCCACGCCTACCAGTACATCACCGAATCGCTGGGCCTGGATGAAAGCGAGATCTTCAACGCCTACAACGAAGTGCAGTCGATCCGGGACAAGGACCAGTTCCTGATTCCTTTCATCGACGCCATCTCGGACCCCAACTTCAGGACCGGCACCCAGGAAGCAGACCAGACCCTGCTGAAGTCCCTGATCGTGTTCGCCTGCCTGATGGAAGGCCTGTTCTTCTACGTCGGCTTCACGCAGATCCTGGCGCTGGGCCGCCAGAACAAGATGACCGGTGCCGCCGAGCAGTACCAGTACATCCTGCGCGACGAGTCCATGCACTGCAATTTCGGCATCGACCTGATCAACCAGCTCAAGCTCGAAAACCCGCTGCTGTGGACCGCCGAGTTCAAGGCCGAAATCAAGGCCCTGTTCATGAAGGCGGTCGAGCTCGAATACCGCTACGCCGAGGACACCATGCCGCGCGGCGTGCTGGGCCTCAACGCCTCCATGTTCAAGGGTTACCTGCGCTACATCGCCAATCGCCGGGCCACGCAGATCGGCCTGGAGACGCTGTTTCCGAACGAGGAAAACCCGTTCCCCTGGATGAGCGAAATGATCGACCTGAAAAAGGAACGCAACTTTTTCGAAACCCGTGTGATCGAGTACCAGTCCGGTGGTGCTCTCTCCTGGGACTGACAGACAAGCCGACACAACAATGATTTCCAGACTTGCATTGACCAGTGACCGCACCGCAGAAGTGCGCGCGTTGGGCTTTGCTCCCGTGTTCGCGGCGCTGGGCCCGGTTCGCCGACAGCCCAACGCCGTGAATCGCTTCGCGTACTCCAGACGTGAAGTGATCTTTGCAATGTGATCAAGGAGAAAACTATGGCAACTGCGAAAAAAACTGCGGCTAAAAAAGCTGCTCCGAAGAAAGCCCCTGCGAAAAAAGTAGCGGCTAAAAAAGCGCCTGCTAAAAAAGTAGCAGCGAAAAAAGCCCCGGCCAAAAAAGCGCCAGCGAAAAAAGTAGCAGCTAAAAAAGCTCCTGCGAAAAAAGCGCCAGCGAAAAAAGCCCCGGCCAAAAAAGTAGCGGCGAAAAAGCCTGCTGCGAAAAAAGCAGCAGCTAAAAAGCCTGCGGCGAAAAAAGTAGCGAAAAAAGCGCCAGCGAAGAAAGCTGCTGCGAAGAAACCCGCTGCCAAAAAGCCAGCAGCCAAGAAAGCAGCGAAAAAGCCCGCTGCGAAGAAAGCCGCGAAAAAACCCGCTGCCAAAGCTCCTGCTGCTCCGGCTGCCCCTGCGGCTCAGACAACTCTGAACCCGCAAGCTGCCTGGCCGTTTCCGACAGCCAGCAAGCCGTAAGCAATAAGGCACTTGGCCTGAAGCCCGACATCGCAAGATGCCGGGCTTTTTTACTTTCAGGGTGTGGAGCGAGGCACCAACTGCACCTTCTTCAGAGCAGCCAGCCTCATGGCGGCGCCCCAGCTGCTATAAATTCAGTAGCTGATTGCGCCCGTACAAAAAGGGCTGGAAGCCTTTTTTATCTGGTGGATTCAAGTACAAAGCGCAACAAAAGGCAGTGTAATCGGCTGAGACTTCAGGCCATAGAAGACTTCATGCGGGGTGCGGTAACCCAGGCACTTGCGGGGCCGGTGATTGAGCAGGTACACCGCATC
>Ga0208271_100029_pt1 | contig 138406 bp, 127 predicted proteins | sample LakWasM111_LOW13_2_FD_183927 | JGI IMG/M metagenome (GOLD analysis project Ga0208271, IMG submission 183927) | Freshwater sediment methanotrophic microbial communities from Lake Washington under simulated oxygen tension - Sediment Metagenome... | ecosystem: Environmental > Aquatic > Freshwater...
CAATTTCAAAAACTGGACATAACAACTGCCATTGCTCGTCGGTTAAATTCGTCAAGTACAACCGCCAGCCCTCCTAGGCCAAAATTGTTGCAGCTTAATCGATCGTTTAGGTTTTTAAACAGCTTCTTAATCCCCGGTACGCGGCGTTTGCCGTCGGCTGACGAATTGACGCTGATGGCGCAATTGATCGCCGAAGCCAAACAAAACCTGGCCGGGCTAGACGGCACTGCGGTTTCCGGCAACGGTACAACCCCCACGCCATCGCCAATCCCCACCTTGCCGCTGGGCGCCGGTTTCGGCATCACCTTCCTCGGCCTGACGCGCCGCAACAATAACAGCGCCGGCAGCCTGTTTGGGGATGCCCTATCCGCCAACGCTCCTGCACAATACGACATCGCCGCCAACCCAATCTTGGTTAATAGCGAGTTGAACAGCGCAGACGGTTGGGAAACTACCGGCAACGTCGCCGTCAATCCTTCGGCGGGCTCAGGGCAGGCGGGAGGCGCGGCGGTATTGAGCGAAGTGGCAGGCAGCCAAACCCGCCTGAACCAAGTCTTCGTCCTAGGCGAACACGACCGCTTCCTGTCCTTCACCCTCGCCAACACCGCGCTGGGCGATCAGGCATCAGGGCCGGACGACGCCTTTGAAGCGGCCTTGCTCGACGCTAACACCGGCCTGTCGCTGCTCGGCGCGACCGGTTTGAGCCGCAACGACGCGTTCCTGAACCTCCAGGCCAACGGCGATGAACACAAAGCCTCGGGCATCACCCGCATCGACAACGCCGACGGCAGCCGCACCTACCTGGTCGATCTCGGCGGCATTGCCGCCGGTACCGTGGTCAACCTGTCGTTCGACCTGATCGGCTTCGGCCAAAGCAGCGAGGCTGGCAATAGCCAAATCACCGTGCGCGACCTGCGTCTGGGCGTGCCGCAAACCACCGACGACAGCGCTACTCTTGCCGAAGACACGCCCACCGTGATTGATGCGCTGGCTAACGACATCAACGCCCTCCAACCCGGCTTTATACCGGTCATCGTCAACGCTCCGAGCCACGGACAAGTCACTATCAATTCATTCAATCCCGAGCTAGGCCAACTGGGCAGCTTCAGCTACACCCCTGATAAGGATTGGCACGGAGATGATAGCTTCAGCTATAAGCTAAGCGACAGCCATGTCGACTCCAACCTCGCCACCGTGACGCTAACCGTCACCCCGGTCAACGACGCGCCGGTTGCCGCCGACAGTTCCATGACATTAGATGAAGACACCTCGTTCACTATCAACCTCTTGGCTCTAGCCAACGATATTGAGGGAGATACGCTCACTTCCATTATTGTCAACGGCCCTGCGCACGGTAATCTTAGCCGGAACGCCGACGGCAGTTATACCTACAAGCCGGACGCTGATTATAACGGGGAGGATAGCTTCACCTGTCAAGTCAATGATGGCGATCTGGATTCCAATCTCGCGACTATCAGCCTGACTGTGAACGCCATTAACGACACGCCGACCGCAGGCGATCAGCAGCTGACCACCGACGAAGATACGCCGATTACCGGCAGCCTGTTGGCCGTTGCGGCAGACATCGATAGCGCCTTATTGCAAGGCAGCATCGTCGCCGGGCCGCAACACGGTCAGGTCAGCGTTGCCGCCGACGGCAGCTTCACCTATTTGGCGGACGCGAACTACAACGGAGCCGACAGCTTCAGCTATAAAGTCAACGATGGCGAATTGGATTCCGCTATTGCCACGGTGCTGCTGACTGTTGTCCCGGTCAACGATGCGCCGGTGGCTAGCGCTATTGCCGCGACCCTGCTCGAAGACGGACGCATCACGCTCAACCTGCTCGATAGCGCCGGCGATGTCGATGGCGACCCGCTCAGCGTCAGCGTCGGCAATCCGCAGCATGGCCAATTGCTCAAGAACGCCGACGGCAGCTTCACCTATCTCCCGCAGGCCGACTACAACGGCGAAGATAGCTTCAGCTATTTAGTCAGCGACGGCCAGTTGGACTCCGGCCCAGCCATCGTGCGCCTGATTATCACCGCAGTGAACGATGCCCCGGTCGCGCAAGACGACATAGCCACCCTGGATGAAGACCACAGCATCCACCTGTCTATCATGGTTAACGACTATGACGTCGATGGCGACCGCTTAAGCCTGATGATCGTCGATCAACCGGCTCACGGCACCCTGATGGTGAATGCCGACAACACCGTCAGCTACACCCCAATGGAGAACTGGAGCGGCGAAGACAGCTTCAGTTACAAACTCAACGATGGCCCTTCGACTCCGCTTAGGACAGGCTACGATTCCGGCATCGCCACCGTTCGCCTGATCGTGACGGCAGTGGCCGATGCCCCCGCGCTGGTGTTGAGCGAGGTCGGCGGGGCCAGTCGCGAACTGTTCCGCACCGGTTGGGAAAGCGTCAGCAACCGGAATGCCAATTCGACGTTGCTCGAACAGCGCGAACTTGAAGGCTGGATGTTCGTCGCCCGGCCCGATAAGAACCACGACGATCATGGCAGCTTCGAAATCTGGAGCAGCGGCGACAAAATGGCCGATGCCCAAGGCAAGCGCAGAATCGTTAGCGCCGCAAGCGGCAACGGCAACAACTGGCTCGAACTCAATAACGCCAAGGGCGAAGGTTACGAAACGCTGGGCATAGAGCGCAGCATTGAAACCCTCTTAGGCGCAAGCTATACCTTTAGCCTAGACCTTGCCGGTCACCTGGGGTACGGCGCCGACAGCACTCGGATCGGCATCTACCTCGATGGCGTAAAAATCGGCAGCGACGAAAGCACCAGCCCGGCCACCGTACTGAACTGGCAAACCCGCACTTTCCAATTCATCGGCACAGGCGGAGCGCAAACGCTCCGTATCGTCAGCGAAACCGACCGGCGCGAGTCCAATGGCCGCGGCATGATGATCGACAATATTGCCCTGAGCGAAACCCTCCCATCCAATACCGGTTTTGAAGATAGCGACATTCCGCTATCGGCCATCGGTGCGCTGTTGCAGGATAGCGACGGTTCGGAAACCTTGAGCCTGACCATCGGGGCTATTCCCGTTGGCGCTATGCTAACCGACGGCGTTAACCGCTTCACCGCCACCCCGGACAATGACGCTGCGAAAGTGACCGGCTGGAACCTGGGCAAACTCACGATCATGCCGCCCAAGGATTTCAACGGACAATTCGCCCTGAAGGTTATTGCTACGGCAACCGAGCAAGCCGACCAGTCCCAAGCGAGCAGCGAAGCCGACATTCAGGTTACCGTGTTGCCGATGAATGACGCCCCGCTCGCCCATAACGCCGACTACACCCTGAGCGAAGGCGGTTGCGTCGTTATCGATTTCGCCGAATTGATTAGCGATGTCGATGGCGATGTATTGTCCTTGAGCTTCTCCAATCCGAAGAAAGGGGCACTGACCAAGAACGCCGACGGTACTTACACTTACACGCCGAAGCGCGAATTCTCGGGTACCGAGACCTTCACTTACAGCGTTTCCGACGGCAAACTTACCACCACGGCAACCATCACTTTGACCGTCTTGCCTGAAAATTGCGATGATGAAGACTATCACGACAATGGTCAGCATCACGGCTTCGAGCATAGCGAACACCACGGTTACCAAAGCTACGATGACCAACGGAGCGCCACGATCATCGTGCAATCCGCCCATCCCGCTCACGAACAGAGGAGCGAAGGCCGACAAGACACTATCATCAACCGGAAGAGCAACCGCATGGACGACAAGATCGATTGGACAGGCCAGATACCAATCTTGGGCAAGCTTAAAAAAGATGATTGGGTGGCCGAACTGTTGGCCGAACGGCCCAAAGAGCAAAGCTTGGCTGAGCAGACCGGCTTGGTGGTGAAAATGAGCAAGTGACCACGATGAGACGGCCGGGTATGCCGTTTATGCCCGGCCGCAAGACCCGAATTAATAGACCGTTAACATTTATTATCGGCGAAACAAACGTGTTAGCATTAAGCCATGAATAAAGCCCACGATTCCTCCTACAAACTCCTGTTTTCCGAGCCCGAAATCATCATCGACCTGCTGCAAGGCTTCGTTCATGAACCGTGGGTCAACGAACTGGACTTCACCACCCTGGAAAAAGTATCCGGCAGCTACATTTCCGACGACTTGCGCAGCCGGGAAGACGACGTGATCTGGCGAGTCCAATACCAACAAGGCTGGATTTACGTTTATTTGCTGATTGAATTTCAATCGACCATAGACGCCTACATGGCCGTCAGGTTGATGAGCTACATGGGCCTGCTATACCAAGACCTGATCAAAACCAAACAGCTGACCGCCAACAAACAACTGCCGCCTATCCTCCCCGTCGTCTTATACAACGGCGAAAAGCGCTGGGATGCCGCCACTGAACTCAAAGACCTGATCGTCAAAGTCCCCGGCGGCCTGGAAAAATACCTGCCGTCGTTAAACTACCTGCTGCTGGACGAAGGCGCTTTCGAGCTTAAAGAACTCACCCCGTTAAAAAACCTGGTAGCGGCGATCTTCCGCCTGGAGAACTCCACGACGCGCGAAGACATCATCGACGTGATCGGTAATTTGGTAGAATGGCTGGCAACGCCGGAGCAAACCCGGTTAAGGCGCAGTTTTACAGTCTGGATAAATCGGGTAGTATTACGTCCAGCCAACGGTCTTGAGCAATCAATACCCCCTATTAACGATTTAGAGGAGATAAGAACGATGCTAGCACAACGTGTATCGGAATGGACCAATGAATGGAAACAGCAGGGTTGGATTGAAGGGATGGAAAAGGGAATGGAAAAGGGCATTGAAGCCGAGAAAATACTACTGATCCGGTTAATACAGCGCCGCTTTGGACCGGCGACTGCCGAAACAGCGAAAACGATTCTAAACCCGGTAATGAAGACCGATACCCTGGAACAAATCGGCGATTGGATCATCGATAGCAACGATGGCGAAACACTGCTAAGTAAGTTGAAAGCGCTGTAATGTAACCCTGTGTTGTTCAAGCGTAGGACCCGCACCAATGGGCAATGGCGCTTTAGCGTCCGCGCAGCGCAGTTTCGAAATTAATTAAGAGTTTTGCATGCCGATCAGCAGTGTATTGAGTCTTCAAAAAATAGCGTTAATAATAAAGCCCGCCATTTTTTTCCATACGTTTCGCTGTTGGCGAATGATGTTGGCGATTAGCCTGTTTTTATCCGGCATAGCTCAGGCCGAGACCTTATCGGCCCTATTAGACATGGCGAGAGTTAATGAACCGGCCTATCTCAGCGCCAAGGCCGCGGTACAGGTTGCCAACGCGCGTACGGAGCAGGCATTCGGCGGCTTGCTGCCGCAAATCAATGTGACTGCCAGCGTTAATTTCAACAAACGCAATTACCAGACCCGTAGCCGGGAAGTGGCTCCTGCGCAGGATCAATATGATAGCGACTCCGAACAAATAAGCCTGACGCAGCCGATCTGGAAGCGCCCAAGTTATATTGGCTTGCAGCAAGCTGAAACGGCGGCCTCTCAGGCAGAGCAGCAATTGGCGCATACCGAGCAGGAGCTTTTGGCCAAGGTTGTTTCGGTGTGGTTCGATCTGCTGGCCGCTCGAGATCAGGTGCTGTTTACCCAGCACCGGCTTGCCGTTGCGCAACGCCGTTGGGAGGAGGCGAAACGCGGCTTCGAGCTTAATTACATAAGCCAACCGGAGCTTGACGAGGCCAAGGCAAAACTGGATCAAGCGATGGCTGAACAAGTGTCCGCCGAGACCGATTTAAATCTTAAACGCGCGGCATTAGAGCAGCTTGTCGGTAATGTCGATCAAATCACGCCTACATTTATGCGCACGGACGCCGAGCTGGCCGACTTGAGTACTGAAAAGCTCAAAGCGGTGTTAGCGGTGTAGCGACCGGCAATCACAATATACTGGCGGCGATGCATGCGCATCAAGTAGCTTCCAATGAGGTTCGCAAGCAGCAGGCAGGACATCAGCCGACGCTGGATTTGGTCGCCAGCTATGGCAAAAACAGCCAGGCAGTCGGCGGCTTTCCGGGGCAGGCTGGCTATGACATTATGCTGGGAAGCGTTGGCTTGCAGCTTAATATGCCTATTTATTCCGGCGGCGCCCAGTCGGCCAAGGTCGATGAGGCCGTTGCGCAACAAGAAAAAGCCCGGTTCGATATTGATGCGGCAAGACATTTATCGACTTTATCCGCCAAGCAAGCTTGGTATGGCTGGTATTCGGCCTACGCTAAAACCCGCGCCGCCGAACAGGCCATCAAGGCGGCAAACTCGGCGTTACTGGCGGCGACAGTTGCCAGCCGAAATGGCTTGAAGTTTGAAACAGCCGTTCTGGAAGCGCAGCAGAAACTGTCCGAAGCGCAGCGCGATTACAGCAAAAGCCGCTATGATCAGGTCGTTAACTTTGTAAAGTTGAAATCGATTATGGGGGTTTTGATCAATGAGGATATTGCCGCTTTAGATAGCCTTTTTGCGGACATGCCGACGCAGGAAACAGGCAAGATATTCAAGGGGTTGGTTGAGTGATTCAAAACCCGCAAGATAACGATTCGGCCCCGGCAGAGCAAATCATAACGGCGTCGTCGCCTTGGGATGCTTTTATTAATGCCGATACCTCAAATGAGTTATGCCAAGCTTGGCTTACCCTGATATGCGAACGGATTCCGGGCGCAACTGCGGCGGCGGTGTTAGTCGAAAATCAGGCGGCGCAAAACTATGCGCCGATGGCCGTGTGGCCAACAGCGAGTCCCGGCATGGGCAGGCTGACAGCCATAGTGGAGACTTGCTTGCGGGATCGACGCGGGGTTTTCCAATCCGCCGCCTTATCGCAACAAGCGGGGGATACAGTAGGCCGGATCGACTTGAGCCATTTAATCCAGATTTCTTATCCGATCATTTTAAGGGCGAGGGTGATTGCGGTTGTTGCCGTCGAAGCCGATTGCGATGCCGGTGATGTCAATAAGATATTTCGTGACCTTCATTGGGCCGGCGCTTGGCTGACGAACCTGTTTTCCGGGCGGGAGCTGGATGAGGCAATAACCGCCAAGGCGCGTGTAGGCTCGGTATTGGAAGCGATTGCCGTTGTCTTGCGGCATGGGAAATTACAGCGGGCGTTGTTCGAAATGGTCAACGAACTGCGGCAGCGCCTTGATTGCGCCAGAGTTGCGATAGGCATGGTCCACAACGATAGCGTCAAGTTGGCCGCACTTTCAGACGCGGCGGTTTTTGAAAAGAACACCTCGCTTGCCAAGGCTTATCTGCGGGCTATGGAAGAGGCTTACGATTACGGGAAGACGGTGTTGTTCGATGAGGCGTCTGAGAGCGCCCATTTCCCGATGCAGCGCGAGCTGATGCAAATCTCCGGCTCCCGGGCGGTTATTTCCTACCCGCTTTTTGAAGGCGGGCGCAGTGTCGGCGTATTGGTGCTGGAGTCGTCCGGCAAGGTTTTTGATGATGCTGAAGTGGTCTGGCTGGATGCTTTTACTGCGCTGGCCGCGCCGATTATTTCACAGCGTAAAAAGGCGGAACAAAACGGCGGGATGCGCTTGGCGGATGACGCTAAATCGATGTTGGCAACGCTTTTCGGACCGCGCTACCTGATATGGAAGTCGGCAGCGGCGTCATTATTACTGCTCTTTGCAATTTTAGTGTTGACGTCTATCGATTACCGGGTGACTGCGAAAACGGTCATTGAAGGTAAGATTCAGCGCGCGGTATCGGCTCCATTCGATGGCTTTGTCGGCTCGGCCTATGCCCGTGCAGGTGATACGGTCAAACAGGGGCAATTGTTGGCCAGTCTGGACGATCGCGAGCTGATGATCGAGAAAGCGCGCTGGGCAAGCGAGCGCGACCAGTACGACAATCGTCTGCGCGAGGCTATGGCGACTCATGACTTGACCGCGGTGCAGGTGCTGGGCGCTCAATTAAGCCAAGCTGAGGCGGAATTAAATTTGGTGACTAAAAAGATTGACTCTGCACGCTTGCTTGCGCCTTTCGACGGATTGGTGGTGTCCGGCGATTTAAGCCAGCAAGTGGGCGCGCCGGTCGAGGTCGGCAAGCAGTTGTTTGAAATTGCGCCGTTGCAAAGTTATCGGGTGATTCTGCAAGTCGATGAGCGGGACATTCGCCATATCGAGGTCGGGCAACCGGGAATGCTGGTCATTACCGGCATAGCCGGCGATCCTATGCCGTTAACAATACAAAAAGTGACGCCGGTTGCAACGGCTGAGGATGGGAAAAATTTCTTTAGGGTCGAGGCGAGTCTTGCCCAAGCGCCTGCTCGGCTGCGTCCGGGCATGGAAGGCATCGGGAAGGTGGTCGCCGACCGCCATTCCTTGTGCTGGGTGTTGTTTCATAGTTTTACCGATTGGCTAAAGCTGACGCTATGGACTTGGATGCCATGAAATCATTTTGTCCACGAAAAGCACGAAAGATACTCAATAATTTATTGTGTGTAACGACTCATACCTTATTAAATCGCAAAGCCGGCTTTGAACGCTATGACGCTAAACTGCATTTATTTAGCAACTTCCGCAAAAAAGGTGATGATCTACAGCTTGGCATCGCTGTAAATATGTTCGTGCCTTTCGTGAGCAAATCACTGTTTTTTATAATGAAGCGCATCGACCATGACACGCCGTATTTTTAGTTCCTCATGGCATAGCGTTGCCGAGTTAAAGCCGCGCCTGATGCCGCAAGCGCGGGTGCATCGCCATGTCTATCGCGGCCGACTTTGGTATGTGGTGCAAGACCAGACCGGCGGCCGCTATCACCGGCTTTCTCCCGAAGCCTATTCGCTGATCAAGGGAATGGATGGCGCAAGATCCGTTCAAACGCTGTGGGAGCAGGCAAATACCGTCGGGGAAGGGGATGCCTGTACCCAAAACGAGCTTGTCGATTTGTTAGTGCAAATGCATGCGGCAGACTTGCTGCAAGTCGACTCTGCGCCGGATTCTGTTGCACTGCTTCAACGCTATAATAAAAAACGCATCGCTACCTTGAAGCAGTGGCTGCTTAACCCGATGAGCCTTAAGTTGCCGTTAGTCGATCCCAACGCCTTCCTGTCGCGCCGGGCGCCAAATGTTGCTTGGCTTTTTAGTCCGGCGGGCGCTTTGCTGTGGCTGGCGGTGGTGTTTCCCGCCCTGTTTCTGGCTGGGCAGCATTGGTCCGAGTTAACCAACAACTTATCGGATAATGTGCTGTCGTCAAGCAACCTGATGGTCATGGCGCTGGTTTTTCCGGCCGTTAAGCTGCTGCATGAATTGGGGCACGGTTTTGCGGTCAAAGTGTGGGGCGGTGCGGTGCATGAAATGGGCTTGATGTTTCTGGTCTTTGCGCCGGTGCCTTATGTGGATGCGTCATCGTCGGCGGCGTTTCTGTGCAAATACCAACGCGCCCTGGTTGCCGCGGCAGGCATGTTGGTTGAGCTGTTGCTGGCCGCACTGGCGCTGTATGTTTGGTTGTTGATTGAACCGGGCATTGTTCGTGCGATAGCCTTTAATGTGATGGTGGTCGCAGGGGTTTCTACGCTCGTTGTTAACGGCAATCCGTTACTGCGCTATGACGGCTATTACATGCTTAGCGATCTGATTGAAATTCCCAATCTCGCGCAACGCGGGCAAAAGTATCTGAGCTATCTTTGGGATAGGCATGTTTTCGGCGCGCATGATATCGCCTCTATCCATGAGACGAAGGCGGAGCGTCGGTGGTTGTTTTGCTATACGCCGTTGGCGTGGCTGTATCGCACCTTCGTCACGGTATCGATTATTCTGTTTATCGGCGGGAAGTTTTTTATTTTCGGCGCTCTGCTGGCGCTATGGGGCGGCATTAAGCTGGTTGCCATGCCGTTATGGGCGGCTTACAAGCATGTTACAGATTCGCCTAACTTGAGGCGGCGACGCAAGCCCGCTTTGCTGGTTTCGGCCGCTATCGTAATCGGCCTGTGGCTGTTGGGCTTCGTTCTGCCCATGCCGCTTTATACCAAGGCTCAAGGGGTGGTCTGGTTGCCGGATCAAGCCATTTTACGGGCAGGGGGTAACGGTTTTTTTCGCCGCTGGCTGGTTGATCCCGGCGTGAGGGTCAAGAAATCGACGCCTCTGTATGTACTGGAAGATGATTTGCTGTTCACCGAGCTTAGCGTTGCAACAGCCAAGGTTAAAGAAATCCAAGCAAAATATGACGCCGAACAATTTTCCGACCCGGCCAAAGCGGTCGTTTTATTTCGGCAATTGCAGGGCGAACAAGAGAAGCGGAGCCAATTGGAAAAACGCGCTGAAAACCTGATCGGCTATGCCAATACCGACGGCGTTTTTGTCGCCGCGCAGCCGCAGGATATGCCCGGAAAATATTTCAAAAAAGGCGACTTGATCGGTTATGTCTTGGAGCGCGAGGCCTTATTGGCGCGCGTGGTTGTTCCTCAGGACGATATAGATCTGGTGCGGTCGCGGTTGGTATCGATAGAACTGCGCTTATCGAACTGGATCGCGCAAAACCATCGCGTTAACTTAGCCAGGGAATCCGCAGGCGGAATAAACGAACTGCCGTCTGCGGCCTTATCGTTAAGCGGCGGCGGAACCATCGTTACTGCACCCAACGATCCGGACGGATTGAAGACGGTCGAGCGGATTTTTATCGTCGATCTTGCCTTGCCGGCGACGGTTTCGACGGTGACCTTTGGGGAGCGCGTCCATGTGCGCTTCGATCATGGCAACGAACCTGTAGCCCGGCAGGTTTTACGGCGGTTGCGGCAATTGTTCCTGAGCCGCTTCGGTGTCTGATATTCGGGCGCTGCTGGCCGGACGCGCCATTGAGATTAGCGATGGCTGCTATGTCGAGCGGCTCGACGTGCATGAATCCGAGTTTGAGGAACGCTTGCGCGGCTTCATGGCGCGTTTCTCTTCAAGTGGCCGCGCTAAAGCCAAAGGTTTTGTGCAAAAGGTTAATGCACTGGAGTCGTCGATTCGGGCGTATCAAGACGATGAGTTGCGCGCCGCATTGGCCAACGTGGCCCGACAGCTGCAAAAAAAAGGCTTTCGCGACGCTTTACTGGCGACGGCTTTTGCGGCGATACGGGAAGCGTCAAGGCGCATACTGGGCATGCGCCATTATGACGTCCAACTGATGGCCGGGCGTTTTCTGTTGCAAGGCAAGATTGCCGAAATGTCCACCGGGGAAGGAAAAACACTCGCCGCGACCCTGGCGATATGTACGGCCGCGGCCACGGGAGCTTCTGTGCATGTCGTCACCGTCAATGATTACCTGGCCGAACGCGATGCCGAAAAAAATGCGCCGCTGTTTGCCTTTTTCGGTTTCTCGCTGGGCGTAGTTATCCGGGATACCGCTCCGGAAACGCGCCGCGAGCAATACGCCAACAATATCGTCTACGTTTCAAATAAAGAATTGACCTTCGATTATTTAAAAGACCGGATCGCGGCAGGCGGGGCGTTGCATGCGCATCTCAAGCTTCGCCGTTTGGAGAATAGCCGTTCTGTGGCGGGATTACTATTAAACGGCTTGCATGTCGCCATTGTCGATGAGGCCGATAGCGTCTTGATCGACGAGGCGCGCACGCCGCTGATCATCTCGGAAACGGCGCCCGATGACATTGACGATGCGGTTTACATGCAGGCCATTGCTTTGGCGCGGCAGTTAAACGTCAACGTGGATTTTGTGCAGAGCAAGGATCGTGACATTTGGCTTACGGCTACGGGAAATCAAACGCTCAAAGGCCTGACCGGGAATTTGGACGGCTTATGGAAATCGTCCTTATGGCGTCGCGAACTGGTGCAAAAAGCCCTGTCGGCCTTGTATTTATTTCAACGCGACCGGCATTACATCGTCGCCGAAAACAAAGTGCAGATTGTCGATGAGTTTACCGGCCGCGCCATGCCTGACAGGACCTGGGAGCGGGGCCTGCATCAGATGATCGAGGTCAAGGAACATTGCGAAATAAGCGGGCAACGGAAAACCCTGTCGCAAATTACCTATCAGCGGTTTTTCGGCCGCTATCTGCTTCTTTCCGGCATGACCGGAACCGCTAAGGAAATCGAACCCGAGTTGAAGCGGGTTTACGATATTTCGGTAGCTAAAGTGCCGACGCACAAGCCCAGCCGCCGCAAAAGACTGCCGGATCGGGTGTTTTCGACCTCGGAAGCGCGATGGCAGCATGTCGCGGTCCGCGCCGCCGAATTGGCGGCTATGGGACGAGCCGTGCTGGTGGGGACGCGCTCCGTAGAAGGTTCTGAATATCTCGGTAGTCTTCTTGCCGACATGGGCGTTTTGCATACCGTGCTGAATGCGCGTCAAGACGATATTGAGGCGGAAGCGGTTGCGCAGGCCGGTTTGCCGGGTAAGGTAACGGTAGCCACCAATATGGCCGGTCGAGGCACCGACATCCAGCTATCGGATGAAGTGGCTGAAACAGGCGGGTTGCACGTGATATTGACCGAGTTTCATGAAAGCGCGCGAGTGGATAGGCAATTATTCGGCCGTGCGGCTCGTCAAGGCGATCCGGGCACTGTCGAAGCCATTGTCAGTTTGCAAGATGAGTTGTTTGTTAGATACGCGCCTTTAATTACGCGGGCTGCAACATCAATATCGCTTAATACCGGTTTTTTGCGCTTACTGGTTTTTTATGCGCAGACTAAGGCCGAGCTTTATGCGCGTAAAATCCGGCTTGATACGATACGAACAGATAAAAAATGGTTGCAGGCATTAGGTTTTATCGGTTTGGATAAGAAGTAAAAGGTAATTTCTCTTACAGCGTTGTCAGTCTTTGTTCATTGCCTGAGTTAGATTAAGGTGGGTGCGTTGCACTTATCCGCCAATGCCGTAAGTAACGCAATATGAAAACGCTGTAACTCTGATATATCCCTAGAAAATAATTTTATAAAACAATAGATTATTTGATGTTTTGCGCAATCAATATCTGCAACCTAGCCAGCCGGAAAGTCGTCATGCCGGCAGGGATGCCGGCATCCCTGCCGGCATGACGAACTTGGAAAATTTGTGGGGATACATCAGGCTATAACGCCGGTTTTCACTATGTTTCCACCGGGACCAAACAGACCAGTTTGCATTCCGGTTGCAAGGCGACCAGCAGAGTGGTTTGCAAAAAACATTGCGGCCCATGTAATGGATGATTAAACCTGCGTTCGCCCCCTTCGCGGTTTAGCACGGCTTGTTCGCGCCAATGTTGGGCGAACAACGGACTTCCGGCCAATAGATCGTCAATCAGTGCTTGCATGGCTGCATCTTGCGGACGGCGGCTGTAATCGGCGCGGAATTCGGCAACCAGGCGGCGGGCTCGTTCCGGCCAGTCGGCTATTAATAGCGTCGCGCTCGGGCAGAGGAAGACGAATTGAAGCAGATTGCGCTCTTTAGTCGCTTCGTCCAACCAGCCTGTGAACAGTTTGGCCGCGTCAGTATTCCAGGCTCGGGCAGTCCAGGTGCGATCGAGGAGGTAGGCCGGTCCCGCAAACAGCGCCGGCAAAGTTAAAAGCTCCGGCAGCAGGTCGGCTTGGGCTTCGGCAGGGGCGGCCGGATCTCGTTTCCCCGCCAGATCGAACAGCGAGGCGCGCTCGGCCGGCGCCAGCCTTAGCGCCTCGGCAAGTCGGGTCAGCGCTGCGGCGGAAGCGGCAACGTCCCGTCCTTGCTCAAGCCAAGTGATCCAGGTAACGCTAACGCCAGCCGCTTCAGCCAATTCTTCGCGTCGCCAACCGGGGGTTCGGCGACGGCCCTGCGCTTTGGACGGCGGCGGCAAACACTCGCGATGTGCGCGAATGAAAGCAGCAAGGATACGTCGAGGGTCGGATTCGGTCATGGTGTATTTTATACCGGTATAAACTGTCATCTTGTACCAGTTAAAGGATAGGGAAACAATAGCCCCGGTCATCCATTTATTTAGGAGTTCATGATGAATACATACAGTTGGAATGCGAAGGATTATGAGAAAAACTCGGAAACTCAACAAAAATGGGCAAGAGAGCTTATTGCAAATCTAAATTTAACCGGCGCGGAAGACATTCTTGACGTAGGTTGCGGAGACGGCAAAGTAACGGCGGAAATCGCCCGGTTAGCGGGAGGGGGTTCGGTTGTCGGCGTTGATAACTCGAAGCAAATGATCGAGCTGGCACAGGAAAAATATCCGCAAGACCGGCATCCTAATCTGTCGTTTCAAATCATGGATGCCAGTGATTTAGCATTTGAAGGCCGTTTTGACGTGGCGTTCTCGAATGCGGCGCTGCATTGGGTAAAGAATCATAAACCTGTTATTGAAGGCTTGTATAAGAGCCTCAGGGTTGGAGGAAAAATTCATCTTCGAATGGGCGGAAAAGGCGATGCTGAAGGCATGCTTTCGATCATGGATGACCTTAGCGCTTCAGATAAATGGGCGCAGTATTTTACTGAATTTGAATTTCCTTTTGCTTTTCTCGGTGTCGATGAATATCAAGCGCTATTGAGGGAATCCGGATTTTCTATAAAGCGCGTTGAACTTATTCCTAAAGATATGACGCATGACGGGAAATCAGGGCTGGAAGGATGGATTCGAACCACATGGTTACCCTATACGCAGCGAATCCCGGAAGAACAAAGGAAGATCTTTATCGAAGAGGTTTGTGTAAAGTATCTGGATAAAGTGCCGTTAGCAGCAGATGGTAAAGCTCATGTGGCTATGGTAATGATTGAAGTTGAAGCAGAAAAATCTGGTTAACTTGAGGTTATGAATGGCCGTTTTACGAAACTGCCTTTTAGGCTAAATGTCACTTATAAAGCGACAGACATAAAAAAAGCCTTAGAAAAATCTAAGGCCTTTGTATTTATTTGAGGCGACAACTATTCTGACGCAGAGGGTGATCGGCTGTTCTAATTATTTAGGGCTATTGGATCAAGGCCTTAAAAATAAATAGCCTTTAATAGGACACTAAAGGGGCGGTTTAAAATGGTGTATTCAACTCCGAAGTGCAATCCCAGTTATCATGCGGCTTCTGGTAATGGGTTAAATATGTAATTTACCCGTATAACCCCCTCTATGACCTGTTATCAAGAAATTACCTGCCCGGCTTGTGGCAGCAACCAAATTATGAAGTCCGGCCGTAGTGCAGAGGGTACACAGCGTTATCGCTGGCAAAATCCGGATTGCACCACTAAAACATTCATGCTGGCTTACCGGTATAAGGCGTGCGAGCCGGGCATCAAGGAGCAAGTGGTGGATATGGCTATTAACGGTAGCGGCATCCGTGATACAGCGCGGGTCCTCAAGATCAACAAAAACACAGTCATTAGCACGTTAAAAAAAAGTCGAGCCGCATCGTCCAAGTCAATCCCAACTTCCAAGTCTTAAATCCAGATGGCAATGTGGTAGCGAGAGTGGAACTCGCTTGTGACGAGGCTGAAATGGATGAACAGTGGTCTTTTGTCGGCAACAAGTCCAATCAACGTTGGCTCTGGTATGCCGTTGATCATGTCACGAACACGGTATTGGCTTATGTGTTTGGCAAACGCAAGGACGAGGTGTTCAAAGAGCTGAAAGCCTTGCTTGAGTCCTTTGGCATCAGCCGTTATTACACCGATGATTGGGGCGCTTATGAGCGTCACCTGGAAGCCGATAAGCACCAAGTAGGCAAGCGTAATACCAAAAAATTGAACGCAAGAATCTAAATTTTAGAACCTGGATTAAGCGACTCACACGAAAAACAATCTGCTTCTCGAAGTCGGAAACCCTGCATGATACGGTCATCGGATTGCTGATTAACAAGGTCGAATTTGGCTTGGATATTTATGCTTAATTACAGTTTTAGCCCACTATCTAATTTTTTAGCGGACATAAAAAAGGCCTTAGGTTTGCACCTAAAGCCTTGATATTCTTGGAGCTGGCGATGGGAATCGAACCCGCGACCGGCTGATTACAAATCAGCTGCTCTACCGACTGAGCTACACCAGCGAAGAAGCGGGTATTATACACAACATTTTTTTGTTGGCTAGTATTTTTTTGGCTTTCTTTTTGCGTTGTTTTTGTTGATCGGATGCGGCTTGCCTTTTTCTGAACGGGTGTTGTCCATGCCGGTATATTTAGTTTTAAAGCGCTGGATTTTTTCCGGCGTTTCTACCGTGCCTTTGGGCTGAAAGCTGGGGATCAAATGCTGCTTGCCGTTGCCGATTAAATCGCTGCGACCCATGTCTTTTAAGGCTTCGCGGAGCAACGGCCAGTTTTTGGGGTCGTGATAACGCAGGAAGGCTTTGTGAAGACGACGCTGTTTGAAGCTTTTAGGTATGGCAATGTCTTCAGCAGTTCGGCTGACTTTACGCAAAGTGTCTTTGCCGGAGTGATACATGGCGGTGGCGATGGACATCGGCGACGGCAGGAAGGCCTGTACCTGGTCGGCCCTGAAACCGTTACGCTTTAGCCATAACGCCAGATTGAGCATGTCGTTATCGGTCGTGCCGGGATGGGCGGCGATAAAGTACGGGATCAAATATTGCTCTTTACCTGCTTCCTTTGAATACTTGTCAAACATTTCCTTGAAGCGGTCGTAAGTGCCCATGCCCGGCTTCATCATTTTGGATAAAACGCCTTGCTCGGTATGTTCCGGGGCGATTTTAAGGTAGCCGCCGACATGGTGGGTAACCAGTTCCTTGACGTATTCCGGCGACTCCACGGCCAGATCGTAACGCAAGCCGGAGGCGATAAAGATTTTCTTGATGCCGGGCAAGGCGCGGGCTCTGCGGTAGAGTTTGATCAGCGGGGCATGATCGGTGTTCAGGTTAGGACAAATACCGGGGTAAACGCAGGACGGCTTACGGCAAGCGGCTTCGATTTCCGGGTCCTTGCAGGCCAGTCGGTACATGTTGGCGGTAGGCCCGCCCAGGTCGGAAATATGGCCGGTAAAGGCGGGCGAGGTGTCGCGGATGGCTTCGATTTCCTTGATGATCGAATCTTCCGAGCGGCTTTGGATAATGCGGCCTTCATGCTCGGTGATCGAGCAGAAGGTGCAGCCGCCGAAACAGCCGCGCATGATGTTGACCGAATGCTGGATCATCTCAAAGGCAGGCACATTGGCGTTGCCGTATTCTTTATGCGGTACGCGGGAGTAGGGCAGGTCGAATACGCCGTCCATTTCCTTGGTGGTCAGCGGAATCGGCGGAGGATTGATCCAGACCTGCCGCGTACCGTGCAGTTGAATCAATGCGCGCGCGTTGCCGGGGTTGGTTTCGCCGTGCATGACGCGCGAGGCGTGGGCGTACAGTATCGGGTCGTCTTTTACCGTTTCGTAGGCGGGCAGGCGGATGACGGTTTGCGAGCGCTGGTTCCTGATCTGTAATTTATCAAACTGAATGACTTTTTCGTCCGCATTGCTTTGTTCCGGTTTTTTATCGCAGGCAGGCTGTTCCTGGTATGGGTCGATAGGCACCATCGCCGCGCCCGGTTTATCCACATCGGTGGAATCTTTAACCGCCCAGCCTTCCGGTATTTGTTTGACGAAATGCACCGTGCCGCGTATGCCTTTCAGCTCCGATATGGCTTCGCCGTTAGCCAGGCGATGGGCGATTTCGACGACTTGGCGCTCGGCGTTGCCGTAAACCAGCAGGTCGGCTTTGGAGTCCAGCAGCACGGATTTCCTGACCTTATCCGACCAATAATCGTAATGCGCGATGCGGCGCAAGCTGGCTTCGATGCCGCCGATGATAATCGGCACATCCTTGTAAGCTTCGCGGCAGCGGTGCGAATAGACGTTGACGGCGCGGTCAGGGCGTTTGCCCGCCGCGCCGTTCGGCGTGTAGGCATCGTTGGAGCGGATTTTCTTGTCCGAAGTATAACGATTGACCATTGAGTCCATATTGCCGCCGGTCACGCCGAAAAACAGGTTCGGGCGACCGAGCTTCATGAAATCCTTGGCGCTGGTCCAGTCGGGCTGGGAGATGATGCCGACCCTGAATCCCTGCGCTTCAAGCAGTCGTCCAATCAGCGCCATGCCGAAGCTCGGGTGATCGATATAGGCATCGCCGGTTACCAGGATCACGTCGCAGGCATCCCAGCCCAATTCGTCCATTTCCGCCTTGCTCATCGGCAAAACAGGGGCAACGCCAAAGCGTTGCGCCCAATATAAGCGGTAACTAAAAAGGTTGGGTTCGGTTTGCAAGGCGCTAGACATTATTTTTGTATCGAGTTGTTGAGGACGCTGGCATTGTGTTTGGCAATCTCTTTTAAATAAGAGATAAATTCAATCTGGTAAATCTGTTCAAGGATGATGGCTCTGGTTCTCAAGTCTTTCATGGAATGGATCGGGGCTTCTTCATTAAAGGCCAGGCCGATAATATTGCCGCGGTCCGGAACGGGAAGAAACAGGATTCTCCAGTCAAAAGTACGCCCCAGCCACAGGGCAACCTGCTTGAATAGGGGGTTGCCGGCACCGCCCCACAGATTGATGACCAGCATGCCGTCTTTTTTTAACAGCATTTTGCAGGCATCGAAAAACGCATGGTTACTGATCGACGGCGCCATGCCTTCATGGTCGAACGCATCAACAAACATCAGGCTGTATTGCTCGCTTTGGCTCTCGGTTCGTTGGCGTACATATTTCGCGCCGTCGTCGATAATAACCTTCAGGCGCGGGTCGAGCGGCAGGCCGAAATGACTGCGTGCGATTTTGACCACGCTTTCCCGGTATTCTACGACTCTTAAACGGCAGTCCGGGAAATGATGCAGTAAATGCTTGGTTAATGAGCCGCCGCCCAAGCCGATAATCAAGGCCTCGTCATCCAGCGTGGGTTTGAATAATAGCCAGCTGGTCATGGCCCGCACATAATTCAGGTACAGCTTATCCGGCTCGGCCAGCAGCATGCTGCTCTGCCGGGGGAACGAGCCGAAGTGCAGCGATCTTACGCCATCAGTTTCGACGACTTCTAAAATGCCGTCGTCATCGTGGCTTTCGTGGATAACGCGGCCTTCATATCTATACATAAACGCGGTAAGTTATTAAAAGATTGGCTAAACATTATACAGGAGAATAAGGTTTGGCTGGTGGGTGTTGATGAGGTTGCTGCGGGGTAATGCCATTTAAGCACATTGCCGCCGTAGGAGCGGGCCGCGCCCGCGATGAAGCCGCTAAAACGCTGCACGGCTGCCCCAAATATCAGGGGCGCGGCCCGCTTCTACGGTGCTTAACTGATTGGTATTGGGGGGCAAGCGGAAGGCTGGGACGAACAAGGCGGAAACCCTGGTTAGGCGTGTTTCCGCCAGTCGCGTGTCCTAATCAACCGTCCTGGTTGATTTTCGCAATAATTGCTTTTAAGTGTTGCTCGCTGTCCTGGTTATCGACTTGGCAAGTGCCGGCATTCAAATGTCCGCCGCCGTTATAGCTTAAGCACAGTTCGCCGACATTGGTGTTGGAGGTGCGATTCAAGATAGATTTGCCTATTGCGAACACGGTGTTTTGCTGCTTCACGCCCCACATCACATGGATGGAGATATTGCACTCGGGATACAGCGCATAAATCATGAACCGGTTGACCGCGTAGATAGTTTCTTCGTCGCGCAAATCCAATACCACCAGATTATTGTGTACGGTTGAGCAGCGCTGAATTTGTTCCTTGGCCGCCGCTTCGTGTTCTTTAAACAGCTTGACGCGTTCCTGAACGTCGGGAAGTTGCAGAATGTCATCGATAGTATGATTTTTGCAGTAATCGATCAGGTTCATCATCAATTGATAATTCGACACGGTAAAGTCCCGAAATCGGCCTAAACCGGTGCGCGCATCCATCAGGAAATTCATTAACACCCAGCCTTCCGGGTTTAAAATTTCTTCGCGGTTGAATTGCGCGGCATCGCCTTTATCGACGGCTTCCATCATCTCGTTCCAGTCGGCCGGGAAGCGGCTTGCACCGCCGTAATAGTCGTAAACGACTCGCGCGGCCGAAGGGGCGTCAGGATCTATGATGTGATTGTCGGCTTTTTCATTGCGGATGGTTTCGCTCAAATGATGGTCAAACGCAAGATGAACACCTTTTACGTAGGGCAGGTTAGTGGTGATGTCGCGGTCGTTAATCTCGATAATGCCGTCTTGCATGTCCTTTGGGTGAACAAATTTGATGTCGTCAATCAAGTCCAGTTCTTTTAATAAAACCGCGCAGATTAAGCCGTCAAAATCACTGCGTGTAACGAGCCGAAATTTTTTGTCTGTCATGATGTTGCCTTGGATGAAAGGGAATTAAGAGTGGGGGCGGGATGTTGAGCCCCCTCTATGGTTAAAATAATCCGGTGATTTTGCCTGTATTATCAATATCGATTCTTTCCGCAGCGGGCACTTTAGGCAAGCCGGGCATGGTCATCATATCACCGGCAATAGCTACGATAAAGCCTGCGCCGTTTGCCAGCCGGACATCGCTGATTTCAACGACATGCCCGGATGGTGCGCCTTTGGCGTTCGGGTTGGTTGAAAACGACATTTGGGTTTTCGCCATGCAAATCGGGAACGTGCCGTAATCGGCATTCCATGCGGCCAGTTGCGCTTTGACTTTGGCGTTGGCGGTGACGCTGCCGGCGCCGTACAGCTTGGTGGCAATGGCTTCGATCTTTTCCCAGAGGCTCAGGTTTTCGTCGTAGACGTAGTTAAACGTGGGTTCACGGTTGTCGACGATGTCGCTGACTGCGTGAGCCAGCTCTTCCGCACCGGCGCCGCCTGACGCCCAATGCTTGGAAACCACGCATTGGGCACCCAAGGCTTCGCATTTTTGCTTCAGCAAGGCGATTTCGGCGTCGCTATCGAACGTGAAGTGGTTGATGCACACCACGCAAGGCAGGCCGTAATGGTGGGTGATGTTGTGCAAGTGGCGCTCAAGGTTTTCAAAACCTTTTTCCAGAGCGGCCAGATTTTCCTGGTTTAATTCTTCCTTAACCACGCCGCCGTGGAATTTAAGCGCTCTTACCGTAGCGACCAGCACCACTGCGGAGGGTTTGAGCCCGGCCATGCGGCATTTAATGTCGATAAATTTTTCAGCGCCCAAATCCGCGCCGAAGCCCGCTTCGGTCACCACGTAATCGGCCAGTTTCAGCGCGGTTTTGGTCGCGGTGACGGTGTTGCAGCCGTGGGCGATATTGGCGAACGGGCCGCCGTGAATGATCGCGATATTGTTTTCCAGCGTTTGTACCAGATTGGGCTTGATCGCATCTTTCAACAGGGCCGCCATCGAGCCTTGCGCATTCAGGTCGCGGGCGTAAACCGGCGTGACCCGGTCGGATTTATAGCCGATCACGATGCGGCCCAGGCGTTCTTTAAGGTCCGCGCGGCTGGTAGCCAGGCATAAAATCGCCATGACTTCGGACGCGACCACGATGTCGTAACCGTCTTCGCGCAAATAGCCGTTGGCGGGGCCGCCCATGCCGACCACGATGTTGCGCAGGGCGCGGTCGTTCATGTCGACAACGCGTTTCCATTGGATGCGCCGAGGGTCTATGTCCAGATCGTTGCCGTGATTGATATGGTTGTCGATCAACGCCGACAGCAGGTTGTGCGCCACGCCGATCGCGTGAAAGTCGCCAGTAAAATGCAGATTGATGTCTTCCATCGGCACCACTTGCGAGTAACCGCCGCCCGCCGCGCCGCCTTTGACGCCGAAGCATGGGCCTAATGAAGGCTCGCGAAGACACATCATGGTTTTTTTGCCGATACGGTTCATCGCATCGCCGAGGCCCACGGTGGTCGTGGTTTTGCCTTCGCCGGCCGGGGTCGGGCTGATCGCGGTAACCAGGATCAGCTTGCCGTCTTCTTTATCGGACAGGCTGTTAACGTATTCCAGCGACATCTTGGCTTTGTAATGACCGTAAGGGTCAAGGTGCTCGGCGTCGATGCCGTATTGTTCTTTAACCAAACCGATGATCGGTTTCATGTTGGCTTGTTGGGCGATTTCTATGTCTGACATTGTTTATTTTTTAAAAAAAGTTGGTTGATTTTGGTTGTTAATTATTTTTAGTACGTGGATTAAGGTACGAAATCCAACGCTGTTATGTATTCTTGCTGGAGTTCGCAAGCCCTTGGCTAACGAATTCCATTTGTCCCCAGTCTGTGGCTGAAACAGAGGACATAACATCGCCTAATTCCTTTACTTGTCCTGCAAATTGAGGAGGCGGTGCGCGGTGTTTTTTAGCTGGTTTTCTGTCTTTTTTAATAGAAAGTGTCATTAATTTACACCAGTTCGAATCCTTGGATATGTAAGGTAACGTGAAACGACAAAATTTAACGAACTAAATGGTTACAAAAGCTTGGACAGTGCTTACAGTGAGTTTGGCCTGTTTTTTTCTTAACATCTCAACTTGCAATTGCTGAACCTCCGGTCCTGTTCTTGGTACTCTTGATGCGACAATATGGCATGCTTTTTTAATCCCATGATGCTCAGCAATAAATCTGTCAATAGTGGCAACTAATTGCTCGTAGGCTTCTTGTATATGACGGCCTTTCAACTCTAAATAAATTACACTGCCAATTTTATCAGAAGCAGTGTTCTCAATGATTTCAAACATATAATCGCAACGCTTGCTTGAATCAACAATCAAACAGCCATCGACTTTGATTTTCCTTACCGCTTTTCCTGATGGATTTTTTATCGTCAGCTTTCTGTTGTGTTCATTGGCTGTTATCAATTTGTTGGTTGTTTGAGTTGTACAATTGCCATAATCCATTATTCAGCACCGTACAAAATCTCAGTAGCCACACTAAACGCCGTATCGAACCCATCCGAGACTGCATCAAGCAGATTTGCGCCAATCAATCGATTTTCCGTATCAATGATGGACTCCAACTTGCCTTTATTTAAGGTATAGGCAGATACGTCTTCTAACCGAATCAGCTCGTCAGTAGCCAGGACTTTTGCGAGTTTTTTTAACTTTTCAGTATCGCCATTGGCTTTATCGTAGGCATCTTGTCCAACCACTAAATTATTTATCGCCGTCAATAAATAAGGGCTATGCGTGGTTATAAAAAAGGAGTGTCCGACAGTGTTATAGATCGTGGCAATCAGGCTGATAATTTGCTTTTGTGATACAGGAAACAAATGCGCTTCGGGTTCTTCTATGAAAAAAGAAATTTCTTTTCCATATATAAAAGGCCAAAACTTCAGAATCAAAAGCATGGGTAGCGACTCTTGCTGACCTGATGAAGCGTTCGCTAAGTTAGTCCTTTTTCCTTTGTTTAAAATCCAGTCCTGCTCTTCTGCGTAAACATATTCTCCGGCAACTATATCGCTAACAAGTTTGTCTACTTTTTTTCTAGTCACTTCAGTAGCGTCATTATCACGAAAAAGACCATCTTGATGAAATCGCTTCGATGTTTCGTAGCGAAAACCAAACTCTTTGATAAATGGATCTATATCGATGTTGCTAGCTAGGAATGAAAATATATTTTTTTGTAGGGTGGCAAAAAAAGATCTGCCTGCTGGAATAAAGATAGGTATTTTGAATGTGCTACTAAATACGGAATCGTTTACGTTATCAAAAATTGTCTCAGGGAAGAGAGATTTTCTTCGCATCGTTTTTTTTTCGTTTTCTGGTTCTTTCCGGGCATCAAATTCTTCCAATGCCAGTTTGTAACGATTTTTGAATTGTTTATGAAGATCAGCCAAGTTCTTGGAGTAATTAAACATCAATGTGTATTTATTACCTGTTTTGGTTCTTATAATCGATACTTCATAATCTCCGTTTTTATAAACAATTGAAAACACCTGGGTTGACCACGAATAGCGAGGAAAAATCTGCTCAAATTGGGCTAAACATTTCTTTTCAATGTCTCTTTTTGTCTCGAATTTTTCGATTGATGGAATAAAAATATCTGAAAAGAAGCTTTTAAAAAAGTAGGCAAGCTTGGCAATAACGCTTTTACCCTGCGCTTGCGCACCGATTAGGATATTAATTTTCCTTATCTCAAAATCTGCGTGATCTATGGTTAAGAAACCATTAATTTCGATGCGTTCCATTAATATCTCCTAAAAGCGATATGCCAAAATGTCGGGCAACGAAAAGCAGTCGCCTAAAGCGCCTACTTTTGGTGCCCGACCTACCCATTAACTGTAAACCGGAAACCGCGTACAAAGATTGCTGACTTTCTCGCGCACTGCGGCAAGCACGCTTTCATCTTCCATGTTTTCCATCACATCGCACATCATATTGGCGATTTCGGTCATTTCCGCTTCCTTAAAGCCGCGTGTGGTCGGCGCAGGCGTGCCGACGCGGATGCCGCTGGTGACAAACGGCGATTGCGGGTCGTTAGGCACGGCGTTTTTGTTGACGGTGATATGCGCTTTGCCCAAGGCTGCGTCGGCCGCTTTGCCGGTAATGCCTTTGGCAATCAACGAAACCAGCATCAAATGATCGTCGGTGCCGCCGGAAACGACGTCGAAGCCGCGTTTCATGAACACTGTGGCCATGGCCTGGGCGTTCTTGATAACTTGCTGCTGATAAGCGCGGAACTCCGGTTGCATGGCTTCTTTAAAGGCCACGGCTTTGGCTGCGATCACATGCATCAACGGGCCGCCCTGAATGCCGGGGAAGATGTTGGAGTCGAATTTTTTCTCCAGTTCCGGGTTGCTTTTGCACAAGATCAAGCCGCCACGTGGGCCGCGCAAGGATTTGTGCGTGGTGCTGGTGACCACGTCGGCAATCGGCACGGGGTTGGGGTACAAGCCTGCGGCAACCAAGCCTGCGACGTGCGCCATATCGACAAACAGGTAAGCGCCCACTTTATCGGCAATGTCGCGGAAGCGTTGCCAATCCCAAATACGGGAATAGGCGGAAAAACCGGCAACAAGCACTTTGGGTTTGTGTTCCAGCGCTAAGGCTTCAACTTGCGCATAATCGATTTCGCCGGTTTCAGGATGTAAACCGTATTGAATTGCTTTATAGATTTTGCCGGAAAAATTGGGCTTTGCGCCGTGAGTTAAATGGCCGCCATCGGCAAGGCTCAGGCCCAAGATAGTGTCGCCCGGTTGAACCAGGGCCATAAATACCGCCATGTTGGCTTGCGAGCCTGAATGCGGCTGTACGTTCGCGTAATCCGCGCCGAACAATTCCTTGGCGCGGTCGATCGCTAATTGTTCGACTTTGTCGACAAATTCACAGCCGCCGTAATAACGTTTGCCGGGATAGCCTTCGGCATATTTGTTAGTCAACTGGGTGCCTTGTGCTTCCATGACTCGCGGACTGCAATAGTTTTCAGAGGCGATCAGTTCGATATGATCTTCCTGGCGTTGGCGTTCTTCTTCGAGGGCCTGGAATAATTCGTCATCGAAGCCTTTGATGGTCATTGATTTTTTAAACATGGTGTTCTCCTGGATTAATTGTGTTGTTTAAGGTGCTGGCTGGATCAGCAGTATTTGCAGATCGGCGACATTGGTGCCTGTCGCGCCGGTATTCACTAAGTCGCCGGACGTTTTTAAAGCGGTGTACGAATCGTTATTTTCAAGCAGCGCTGTCGGATTTACGCCCGCTTGAATCATGCGTTGCAGGGTGTTGCGGTCGACGATGCCGCCGGCCGCGTCGGTGGGGCCGTCGCGGCCGTCGGTGCCGCCGCTAAGGAATGTCCAGTTGCCGGGTAGGCCTTGTTGTTCTGCGGCAATCGCAAAAGCCAGCGCCATTTCCTGATTGCGACCGCCGCGTCCGTTGCCTTTTAAGGTGACCGTGGTTTCGCCGCCCGCCAACAGGGCTACAGGTTTGTTTTGTGGGGGCGACTTTAGTCGCCTTTCTATACACTGGGCGACTAAAGTCGCCCCTACAGCCCTGGCTTCGCCGGATAAATGGTCGCTGTACAGTTCGGTCTCGTACCCCAGCTTCCGGGCAGCGTCTAGCATCGCATGGATGCTGATGGTGTTGCTGCCGATCAGGGCATGTCCGGTGTTGTTAAAAATGTCGTCGTCTGGTTTGGGTGTTTCGGCGATATGGCCCAGCTTGCCTTGTTCCAGATGCTGCCGGACATTGGCCGGCACCTGCTCCCAAATGCCCTTGGCTTTAAGAATTTCAATCGCATCGGCGTAAGTGGTCGCGTCGGCTACGGTGGGGCCGCTGGCAATGGCGCTTAGATCATCGCCCAACACATCGGACAAAATAAGCGCATGCAAACGGGCGGGCGCAGCCAGCCGGGCCAAGCCGCCGCCTTTTAGCTGCGATAAATGTTTGCGTACGCAGTTAATCTGGTTGATGGTCGCGCCGGAGGCCAATAATAAATCGGTGGTGGCAATCTTTTCCTGCAAGGTGATTGGCTCGGCAGGGTAGGGGATCAAGGCCGAACCGCCGCCGCTGACCAGTACCAGCACCAGTTCATGCTCTTTGGCGTTACGCACCCGTTCGGCAATGAGCTTTGCGCCGTTAAGTCCGGCTGCATCGGGCAATGGATGCGCTGCGCCGAGCACATCGACATTATCGACGCGAGTTACATTCTCGTAATTGGTAACGGCTATGCCTCTGTCCGCCAGCATCCCGGCAGGAATGATTTCCGAAGCCGCTTGCGCCATTGCGCAAGCGGCCTTGCCGAACGCGATAAGATGGACTTTTGAGCAATTGCTAAACAGCTCCGGGACAAGATGGCGTTTAACCGCCTGATAAGGATCGGCCGCCGCTATGCCTGCCTGAAAAATGCTGACGGCATCTTGTCTTATCGATGCCGAGTCGGCTTGATCTGCTAAAGGACTCATGTCAGGTTCTGTCGTTGCTTATGCCATTTCCTTAGCCAGTGCAAAGATATTTTCGGCATCGAAAACCTGCTTGTTGTCTTCAAATAGTTTTGCGATACAGGCGCGATGCAAGGCCAGTTTTAGCGATCCAAAACCGATCGCGCCCCAGATGATTTTTCCGTTGCGCAGGTTGCCTTTGTCCATGACATCGGTGCCGCCGATGCCTATGGGCGGCGTAGCGTTGGCATCGGCCATCATTTCGATATGGGGGTTATGTTGCCATTGATCGGCTGACAGCAGCTCTACTCCTGCAGCGCCGGTTGCAAAAACGATATTTGCATGTTCAATGGCCTTGGCGCGGGCATCGTTATCGAATGCTTCAACAGGCGTCAGGTTTACGCCAAAGCGGGCTTTCATGTTGTCGCAGGCTTGAACGGCGCGTTCCATTTTACGAGCGGTCAATGATACCTCGGCGCCCTCTTTTGCCAGCATCGCCGCAGCGCGTTGACCTACCGGGCCGGTACCGGCCAGCACCACTGCTTTTTTGCCGGCCAGAACGCCGCTGGAAGCCAGTTTTGCAACAGCGGCGGCGGCGGTGGTATTGCTGCCGTTGCTGTCGAGCATGACCGACACCTGAAAGCCGGGGAAAAAGTGTTTTTGCACCGCGGCAAATAGCGCCTGACCGGCAATCATGTCGCTGCCGCCGACAAAAATGGCGGTATTTTTCTTGTCTTTGGGAGCACGGGTAAACATCGTGCCTTCTACCAGAGCCGAGATGTTTTCGGGTGTCAATCCACCGTGTCCGATGACATGGTCCGCGCCGCCGTCATAGGCTACAACAGTATCGAAAACTGAAGGGTGAGCGTCCGTATCGAATTGGAATAACAGTTTTTTCATTAATTTACTCGTGATGGGTTTGGCTGGTCTGCATGAATACGATTATTAAACCGCCTATTATACGCAATAAACTCGACAGTGCCTTATCTTAGCCTGCTTTCTGTATAGGCGCGACTTGAAGCTCAGGCCTGTTTTTTTGATATGCTTGCTTGTAGAGGCTTATCTTCGTTATTATCTGTGAAAATGGATTAGCGCTGCGGTTGTGGTGCGCTATCGGGAATGGATTTAGTGGCAATATTTTCCGATTATTTTGGTAGCTTATATAAATTAAGCTTAGGAAAAATATATAAATCAAAGGAAAAAAACAGATGAAAACACCGGTCCATATTGCTGTGACAGGCGCCGCAGGCCAAATCAGTTATTCTTTGCTGTTTCGATTGGCGGCCGGTGCGTTGCTGGGGGGCGACCAACCGATCGTACTGCATTTGCTGGAAATAACCCCGGCCCTGAACGCCTTGCAAGGCGTAGTCATGGAGTTAAAAGATTGCGCTTTCCCCTTGCTGCACCGTATTGAAGTCACAGACGATCCCAACGTAGCGTTCAAGAATGTCGACTATGCTTTTTTAGTGGGCGCGCGCCCAAGAGGGCCGGGCATGGAGCGCAAGGATTTGCTGGAGGTCAACGCAGCGATTTTTGCGGTTCAAGGTAAAGCTTTGAATGATGTCGCAAGCAGATCGGTAAAAGTCCTGGTGACCGGCAATCCCGCCAACACCAACGCCCTGATTGCCTTGAGCAATGCGCCGGACTTAAAGCCGGAGAATTTTTCCGCTATGACGCGCTTGGATCATAATCGGGCGCTCAGTCAATTGGCTGAAAAATGCGGCGTTTTGCCGGCTGATATAAAAAACATGACCATTTGGGGCAATCATTCGACGACGCAGTACCCTGACATCCATCATGCCAAGGTTAAGGGCCAGGATGCCTTGTCTTTGGTCGATAATAATTGGTTCGTCAATGAGTTTATTCCGGTGGTTCAGCAACGAGGCGCGGAAATCATTAAGGCCAGAGGGCAATCCAGCGCCGCATCGGCCGCCAATGCGGCGATAGGCCAGATGAAAACCTGGGCGCTGGGCACCGAACCGGGCGACTGGGTGAGCATGGCGGTGTTATCGGACGGCCATTACGGCATTGAATCGGGCTTGATTTACTCTTTCCCGGTAACGGTGATCGACGGCGAGATTAGTGTTGTAAGAGGCTTGGAGATTAACGATTTTAGCCGACAAAGAATGCGCATGACCGAGGCTGAATTAAAAGAAGAAAGGGATGCGGTTAAGCATTTGTTGAGATAAAAAAGCGGCTTAACCTACGTCCCGCTGTAAGCACGCCCACACGGAGGTGGGTAATGCGGATTTTGCAGGGAGCGCAATATCTGTCCATGCCGCCGTAAGCGAAGTCGCTTCTCCCTTGTTATTCGTGGTTTCGTTACGACGATTCAATTTGGAATAATCACTTCAATGCCCCCAATCATTCGATTCGACCAGGTATCGGTCATCGCCCACCAAAGAACCATTCTATCCGACATCAGCTTTGCTCTTTTGCCCGGAGAAAAGGCCGTGTTATGCGGCAAATCCGGCTCGGGTAAAAGCAGCGTACTGAAAACCTTGCTGGGGCTCCACTCTATAAAGTCAGGCACGGTTTACTTTCAGGAACAACCGCTAACGCCCTTATCCGTTCAGGCCGTTCGCAGCTGCACCGCTTACATCGGTCAAGAACCGATGTTGGGCGCTGAAAGCGTGCGAGACGCGCTGCTGCTGCCTTTTCAATTCAAAACGCATCGCGATCATAAGCCTACGGAAGCGCAACTTATTGAGGTATTGCAACGACTGCACTTGCCTGCGGACATTTTACGCCAGGAAAGCAGCCGTATTTCCGGCGGCGAAAAACAGCGGATTGCGCTGGCTCGAGGCCTGTTATTGGGCAAAAAACTGTATCTGCTGGACGAAGTGACCAGCGCATTGGACGCGCAAAGCAAACAAGCCGTGTTCGATGTTTTTTCCGATCCGCAGCTGACGGTTCTGTCGGTGGCTCACGACCCTGAGTGGTTGGAACGTTGCGGCATTGTTTTTGAACTTGAAGCGGGTCGATTGATCCGGGAAACGCGACATGGAAACACTTGATATTGCGCTGCCGCGGATGGCGCTGCTCTACGGCCTCTGTTTGCTGCCCTGGTTACTGCTTTGGCTGCTCGGTTTACGCTTGAGCCGGGACATTGGCATCAGCATCCTGCGCATGAGCATCCAGTTAGCGTTGGTTGGCATTTATCTGAAAATGCTGTTCGATCTTAACCATCCCTGGCTCAACGGCTTATGGATATTGGTGATGTTGTTGGTCGCCGATTTAAGCATTCTGCGCCGTGCCGGGCTTAAAGCGCGTTATTTCGTACTGACTACCTTTATGGCCATTGCCTCCAGCATACTGTTTTCCACCGCCTTTCTGGTGATTCTGGTCATCCAGCCGGCTCACTTTTACGACGCCCGTTACATCGTGCCTTTGGCGGGCATGATCCTCGGCAACTGCCTGCAAGGCAACGTGATCGCGTTGGAGCGCTTTTATTCGGCGCTCCGCAAGAACGAAAACGAATACGCGACTTTCCTGATGCTGGGCGCGACGCGCTGGGAGGCTGCGCTTCCGTATTTTAGAGAGGCTGTCAAAGCCGCGATCAATCCGACCATTGCCGGTATGGCTACGATGGGACTGGTCTCCTTGCCGGGCATGATGACCGGTCAAATCCTGGGTGGCAGCGAACCGTGGCTGGCGGTGAAATATCAAATCGCCATCATGATCTGTATCTTCACCAGCACCACCATCGCCTGCATCATCAATTTGAAACTCAGCCTGAACATTGCCTTCAATGCATTCGATGTGTTGAGGGATGAAGTGATTGATAAGCCTTGAGCCTAAAAACCTCAGTTGAAGATTCCAAGTGGGTGAGCATGCGGTTTAGCCATCCCTCCTGCTTAACCGTGAAATGAAACGTGACGAGGACAGGCGCAGCAGTATCGCAGCCCAAGCAGCCGGACTGTGCGAGATAATGCGAAAAGCGGCTTTACAATCGGACTTAATGGCGGTGCCGTAGAGGCTCGGTTGCGGCCAGTGAGCATGCGTGCCGGGTCGTCCCTTGCTCAATTTGCAAGGTGCTGTGATGAACTAAATACCGTTCTTCCAGTGTTTGCGCGATGTCATCCATGAATGCGTCGCCGGGGTAGCCGCCGGGCATAACCAGATGAACCGTCAATGCCGTTTCGGTGGTGCTCAAACCCCAAATATGCAAATCGTGAATGTCGCTTACGCCGTCCAATTGGCGCAGGTAGATGTCGATTGCAGGCGCATTGATCTGCTCAGGCACGGCACTCAAGGCCAAACGTAGCGAATCGCGCAGCAAGCCCCATGTGCCGATTACGATCACGAGCACAATCGCTAAACTGATGGCCGGGTCGAGCCAATACCAGCCGAAATGAAACATTGCCAGGCCGGTTATTACCACGGCGAGCGATACGGCGGTATCCGCCAGCATATGCAGGTAAGCGCCTCGAATATTCAAATCATCCTTGCTGCCCCGTCTCAACAGCCACGCGGACAGCCCATTGACGATTATCCCAATCGCCGCGATAGTTGATACCGTTAGACTGGCTACCGCGGGCGGCTGTGCAAAGCGTTGACCGGCTTCCAAGGCAATCGCCCCGCAGGCCACCAAGAGCAATGCGGCATTAGCGAGCGCCGCCAGAATGGAGGTGCTGCGCAGTCCGTAGGTGTAGCGTAGACTGGGTTGCTTGCGCGCCAACATAATCGCTCCCCATGCCAACAGCAGGCCGAGCACATCGGATGCATTATGTCCCGCGTCGGCCATTAATGCCGTGGAATTGGCGATGAAGCCGTAGGCGAACTCGATTACTACAAAGGCCAAATTCAGCAATATAGTGAAGATGAAAGTGCGCCCGTGGTTGTTTCCTGAGTTATTCCCTGAGTTATTCAAGGTGCCGTGGTGATGGTGCCCGGAATGATCGTGTTTGTGATGATGTGCCATTACTTATAAGTCCTCGTTCGAGAAAATAACTGGTGATCTTGGAACGGCATAGCCTTTTCCGGTTTTTCGCGTAGATGTACCCTAAACGCATGTCGTATAACTTTATATTTAAATATCCGGCAGGTCGACACTGCGCATTCTTTGCGCCACCGGTCGTTTCGCTTTTTAGCTTATTTTTTTTCGAATGTTCGCATCGCAAAATAAACCGTAGGCGTGGCAATCAGGGACAGTAACACGGAAAGCGTCAGCGCACCAATCACCGCAATAGCCAATGGTTTCAGCATGTCCGATCCGGCGCCGATGCCGTAAGCCAAGGGTAAAAGTCCCAACGCCGCCGCCAGCGAAGTCATCAATACCGGACGCAAACGCCGCCGGCCCGATTCTACCAGCGCATTTTCCAGAGCGACACCCTGCGACTCGAACCGATGTACCGAATCCAGCATCAGGATGCCGTTTTTCGCCACCACGCCGATGCCGATGATCGCGCCCAGCAACGCAACAATATTGACCGAAGTGCCGGTCAAGTACCAGGCCAGGACAGTGCCGCACAAGGCCAGCACGGAACCGAACACAATGGCGATGGCTTCGTAAAATGAGCCGAACTCGATCAGCAACACGGTAAATACCAGGAAGATGGAGGCCAACAGCACCATCAGCAAGTTATGGAAAGACTCCTGCTGTTGCTGATAGAGTCCGCCGAATTCCAACACGCCGGGCGGCAGAGTCTGGTCCCGGCCGAGCTTGGCCTTGATTTCCGTAATGGCGCTGCCGAGGTCGCGGTTTTCGAGGCGGGCGGACACCGCCACCAGTTGCCGCAGGTCTTCGCGATGCAGTTCCAATTGTCCCGGTTCTGTCACCACGTCCGCCACTTGCGATAGTTTTACGGTTCTACCGTCCAAAGACCGCAACGGCAATTCGCGCAGGCCGGCGATCTGGCCGGTCGTGTCGGCGTTCATCCTAACGCGGATATTAACGACCCGGTCGCCTTCCAACACATGGGAGGCTTTTTGTCCGAGCATCGCGGTGCCGACCGTCAAGGCCACATCGTTGACGGTCAGGCCGAAGCGTTGCGCGTCGCTGTCGCGCACGTGCAGGCTCAACGACGGGCCGGTGGTTTCCAGGCCGTCGAAAGTATCGACGATGCCGTCGATTTTCTTAAGTTCGGCTTCGACTTGCGGCGCTTTTTGCTTGAGCCATTCGACATCGGTGGAGAACAGTTTGATCTCGATAGGCCGGGGCGACCAGGTCAGATCGCCGATCAGGTCGTTAAGTATGCCTGCAAATTCCCACTCGATTCCGGGCACGGCAACATGAAGTTGCTTGCGCAGATCGGCAACGACCTCGTCGGTTTTCCGTTGCCGTTGCGGTTTTAATTTGACCAAAAAATCGCCCATGTGCGCTTGTGAAATGCCCAAGGCCAGCCGTGCGCCGGTGCGCCGCGAATAGCTTTCCAGCTCCGGCATGGCGCGCAGGAGGGTTTCGGCCTGGCGCAATTGCCGGTCGGTTTCTGCCAAGCTGGTGCCCCACGGCGCGCGGTAATCGAGCACGAAGCCGCCTTCATCCATAAACGGCAGGAATTCGCTTTCCAGTCGTCCGTATAGCCATACTCCCAACGCCAAAATCAACACGCAGCCGGTCAGAACTTTCCCGGCCTGTTTGAGTGCCGTGCGCAGCACCTTTTCGTAGTTTTGAATCAGGCGTTCAAGCCAACTTAATTTAGCGCTGGACGGTGGCTGTCTGTCAGTTGGCATCCACCATACTGCGAGCGACGGAATCAGTGTGACGGCCAGCACCAGCGAGGTTAGCAGCGACACCACCATCGTCAAGGCCAAGGCCCGGAAAAAGCAGCCTGCGACACCGTCAAGGAAAGCCAGCGGTATGAACACCACCACCGGGGTCAGCGTCGAAGCCAGCAACGGCCGGAAAATGTCCGCCAGGGCCAGTTGTACCGCCGCCAGGCGTTGTTCGCCTGCGGTGATTTTGGTGTGAACGGCTTCCACCACCACAATGGCGTCATCGATAATCAGGCCGATGGCGGCGGCAATGCCGCCCAGCGTCATTAAGTTAAAACTCAGTCCGGTGACGCGTAAGATAAGTAACGTAATCAAAACCGTGGACGGAATCACCAATGCGGCGATCAAGGTCGCCCCCCAATTGTTCAGGAACACGTAAAGAATGACGACGGAAAGCATCAGCCCTAAAAAGATAGCCTCCCAAACACTTCGGATGGAATCGCCCACCAACAGCGATTGGTCGTAGAAAACCGACGCCTGCATACCCGGCGGCAAGGTTTTTTTTAACGATTCCAGTTCCTGTTTCAGTTGCCTGGCGATATCGAGGGTGCTGCCGTCCGGCTGGCTGTAGACATTGAGCAGGACGGCATTAACGCCGTTCGCGGTGACGATGTTGAAGGCCGGTTCCTGGCTGCGCTCAACCCGTGCAAAATCCTTGATGCGGATCGGATGAACGCCGCTTGCACCGGGTTGAACGGCTCCGGTAATCGGCGCGTTGCCGGTAACCGAGACGGTCAGGTTTTCTATGTCTTCGACGGTATGGACGCGACCGTCCACCACCGTCAGATAGAGCTTGTAATCTTCCTCCAGCATGCCGGTCGGTGCGATCAGGTTGTTCCTGACCAATGCATCGGTGACTTGAGCTAAACTCAGATTCACGGCCTGCAAGCGTAACGGATCGACGATAACGTGATATTCCGGCGCCCGTCCGCCGACAATGCCGGTGCGGGCCACGCCGGGTATGCGCAGCAAGCGAGGGCCAATCGTGTAGCGCGCCGTTTCCCAGAGCTCGGTCAGCGAATGCGCGGGGCCGGTAAGGCTCAGGCCGACCACCGGAAAGGCGGCAAAGGTCAAGCGCCAAACCGCCGAGCTTGCGGTTGCCGGCAGCGTTTTTTGCACGACCGCAAGCCGACCCTGAACGAACAGCTCCGCCTGCACCATATCCGTTTGCCAGGTGAAAAACACGTTGATTTCCGCCGAGCCGCGCCCGGTTTTCGAACGCACGGTGCGTACGCCGGGAATGTCTTTCATGGCCTCTTCGACCGGGCGGGTGATGGTAGCCATCATCTCGTTGGCGGGCATCACGCCGTTGTCGATCAGGATGACTACCCGCGGGAAATTGGTCTGCGGAAAAATTGATGAAGGCATGCCCAGCGCCGCGTAGGCGCCGGCCAAGCACAGTGCGACACAGAGAAAGGTGATGACTAGACCGTGGCGGGTGGCAAGCGTAGTCGTATGGGGCATTTTATTCATGGACATCAGCGTATGTAGAGTGAGTAATCAACCACGAAGACGCCGCGCTAGTTGAGAATTGAAGACAATTCATTGCAACCGGAGTGCAAGCTTCGCCTAAAGCGCCTACTTTTGGTGCTTGCGCTTGCAGGCGAAGCCTGCACTCCGGCTACCGATAACTTCCATATTCCCCTCGTTCTCACGCAGCGTGTGGGAACGAGAACAATATGTATCATTTCAACACCCGTATATGCGCCTCAGGCGGCAGGCCGTAAACGCCTTGGGTCACGATAGCCATGCCTTCCTGTAAACCCTCGCCCGATATTTCGATCAGATTGCCGTCGCGCAAACCCGGCTTGATGACCTTTTGTTTGGCGCTGTCGCCTTCAATCACGGCAATCAGACTGACTCCGTCCCTGGTCACTACGCTTTCGACAGGAACCGTCAAGCGCTCAGGGCGTTCTTCAACGACGATGCGCACCTTGACGAATTGGCCGGAGCGCAGGCCGGAGTCTTTGTTTAGAGTAGCCCGAACTAACACGGTATCGGTGAGCGGATCGACCTGAAGGCCGATAAAAATCAGTTTTCCCGATTGAACTGGTGGAACCGCTGTGTCACTTCCTGTTGATGTCGGACCCGTGCTGATTTCTATCGGCTGCCTCAATCGGAGTGCGACTGACTCCTGGCTGGGTACATGGATAGCGATGTCCAGGCGATCCGGATCGATCACATCCGCCAGTACCGTATTCAGATTTACCGCCTCGCCGACTTTGAAATGGATGGCCGCCACAGTACCGGACAGAGGTGCTTTGATCCGTAATAACTCGCGTTGGGTCTTGGCGTTGAGTAAATCCTGGCGGGCGGTTTGCAGCAGTAGCTCAGCTTCGTCATAAAGCTTGCGCGAGATGTTATCGGTAGCATTCAGTTGCTGTTTGCGCGCAAAATTCTTTTGCGCGAATTCGGAGGTCAGTTCGGCTTTGGCAATCAGCGCATCGGCGCTACGCGTATCCAGCTCGAACAATAAATCCCCTTTTTTGACTTGTTGGCCTTCTTCGCAGTGGCTTTGCGTGAGAATGCCCGCCACCGGCGCGGAGATTTTCGAGCCAGCCGCCGGTTTGTTACCGGTCGCAGGTTCCGGTTCGACCGTGCCGTAAGCTATCACATAGCGATGCAAAGTGGCCTTGGCGATTTTGCCTGTCTGCACGGCCACTTCGGTGGCAAGCTCCGGATCATCAGCCGAAACAGCTGTGTTAGACCAAGCTATGCAGGCTGGCAGCATTGCTATTTTTAGCCAAAGGGCAGGTTTCATTGGGGCGTTTTCCTGATGGCGGAATCGGAGATTAATGTCGCAGTGAGCGTGGAGGCAATGGGATAGCGCAAGGTGTCTTCCAATGCATTAAGTGCTTGTTGGGTTTCAATCAGCACATCCAGGCGGGCGCGTTCGACAGCTGCATTTTCCAGTTCCGCGCCGAGCAGGGCCAGACGGTCGGTTTCCCCGGCCTGGAGCAGGGCTTTGGCTGATTGCAGGTTCTCTTGCTGAAGCCGCATTTGCTTTTCGGCGTCGGCCCATTTGGCGAGTACCGCGCCCAAGCCTGCATGAGTGCGGTCAATGTCACCGAGGATGCGCATTTGCAATGCTTCGAAACGCACAGCAAGCTCACGCCGCTTGGCCTCGGCTTCGGCAATCGGCCCCTGGTTTTGATGTAATATCGGCAATTGCATGGTTGCGCCTAAAGCCCAGCGATGCTCGCCCATTTCCCAGGCATAACCGGGATTGGCCTGGATGTTGGGATACTGGTTGGCGATTTCCAGTTGCAGTGCGGATTGAGCGGCATCGTAATCCGCCAGCGCTGCCAACACATCGGGACGTTTGCTCAACGCGATTTCTTTCAGGTTTTGGACGGGGATGCTGTTTAATGCCGGGGGCTTGGCAAGATTCGCAAAGTCGAGTTCGATATTCGTCAGCGCATCGACTGGCACGCCGATAGCGGTAGCCAGCAACACCCGGCTTTCCGCGCCTCTTTTTTGCGCGGCACTGGCGTTCAGTTGCAGTTGGTTCAATACGATATGCGAACGAATCGCTTCGGGCCGGGTAATTTCGCCTACTGTCATTTGTTGTTCCAGCCGTTCGGTCATCGCCTGTTGAATAGTCAGTTGCTGTTGCAACAGACGCTCGGCTTCCTGCGCGGCATAAGCTTCCAGCATCGCCATGCGTAACCGCCCGCGTACCAGCCAAGCGGTATCTGCTATGCGTAAACGCGCCGCGTCGCTGAGGTGCTCGGTTTTAGCTATACGAAAACTGCGTTTCCCGGCGGTTTCGATCGGAATGCTGATGGCGCCGGCCGCTATCCAGGGGACGGCTGCCGTCGCCAGATTGCGCACCCAGGTCGGTGTGGCCGTGATGCTGGGATTGGGGCGTTGGCCTGCCGTCGTGATTGCGGCATCCATCGTTTCAGCTTGGGCGCGGGCCAGCGCGAGATCGGGATGGTAATAAATAGCCGCCAGCGTTAGCCGGTCAATATCCCAGGCTTTAGGTTGCTGCCCGGTTTTGTTTGCGAGCACGCTATTGATGTAGTCCATCAGTCCAGCGCTAGACAGTGCGCGGGCTTCGATGCGAGCCGCAGAGTCGACAGGATTTAGCGGATGATCCTCAAAGCGAGCGCAACCGGTGAGCGTAAGACTCAACAGGGTAAGGAGGAGTGTCGGATGGATAAGTCTTTGCATGTTTGGAATGTTAACCGTCCATTCTAAACAGCAGCATGACAAGCCGGTTACAATCTTGTCAGAATTGAAAGGTTAGCTGTCAAAATGAACGGAGCCATGTAGGGGAGGCTGCGCATGTCATTTTCATGAGCGGAAAAAACAGGCGGTAGCATTCTAGGCTGCCGGGAAGCCCATTATTCAGGTTATGTTTTCCCCTTGTCCTGTTTCGATTCGGCCTTTTTAACGCGGATTTTGTTACCCGCGACATCCTTGTTGTTGAGGATATTCATTGCCGCCTTGGCCTCGCCTTGCTTGGGCATCTCAACAAAGCCAAAACCCTTGCTGTCGCCGGTTTCGTTATCCATTACCAGGGTGCAGGACTGCACGGCGCCGTGGGCTTCGAACATAGCCCGAAGCTCTGCTTCTGTTGTGGCGCGGGCTAGATTGCGTATCAGTAGTTTCATAGGATTGCGTGAGTATCTATTTAGTAGAGGTAGTCATGTAGTGTACGCCATGCGTGTTCTTTCAATGTAAATAAACTCGGTTCTTAAACAACCCGATCAGGAAGATGATTCCCGGCAAAGAATGCGGCCAGGTTGGCTAACACTTTTTCGCCCATTGCCGTACGCGTTCCTAAGGTGGCGCTGCCTAAATGCGGCAGTAGCGATACGTTATTCAGGGTCAGGAAGCCTTCGTGGATATTAGGTTCCCCTTCATAAACATCAAGGCCTGCTCCGGCAATCCGCTTGTTTTTGAGCGCTTCAATCAGCGCGGCGCTGTCGACAACATCGCCTCGGGCGGTATTGATTAAGTGCGCGGACGGTTTCATCAGGTTGAGCATGTCGGCATTGATTAAATGCCGGGTCGCCTCGCCGCCGGGGCAATGCAACGACACATAGTCGGCTACTTGCAGCAGCTCTTCTATAGACTCGTAACGGGTCGCGTCAAGGTCGTCGGTGACATATTCGTCGGCCGGGCTGGGTTTGAAATAGACGATTTTCATGCCGAAGCCGTGATGGGCTTTTTTGGCCATGGCTTGTGCGATGCGGCCGAAGCCGATCAGGCCCAAGGTTGCGCCGGTTACATCGCTGCTCAGCATGTGCGTCGGGCACCAGCCTTGCCATTGTTTGGCGCGAACCAGACGATCGCCTTCCGCGCCGCGGCGCGCGGACATTAACAATAAGGTCATCGCAATATCGGCGGTGCTGTGCGTTAACACGCCGGGGGTGTTGCTCACAATCAGGCCTTGCGCCTTGGCGGCGTTGATGTCGATATGGTTGTAGCCGACGCCGAAGTTGCCGAGGATTTTGCAGCGTTTGTTGTCGACGTTGATCACGTCGGCCGGAAATGAATCGCAAACGGTGGGACAAACGGCGTCGTAATTTTGCAGTGCGGATTTGAATTCGTCTGCGCTTAAAGGCCGGTCATCTTCGTTTAAAGTGACATCGTAAAGGGCTTTGAGTTTGGCTTCGACTGAGGCAGGCCACTTGCGGGTAACAAAAACTTTGGGTTTGCTCATGGGGTATCCTCACGTTGGCGTGTGGTGGATTAAGATATATCACCACGAAGACACGAAGAGCACGAAGAAAAAACAGAATGGAAATTACTAATCAAATATACAGGCTTTCTGTTTAAAACATAACGCTATGATAGAAAACGAAATAAAAGCTTCGCGTCCTTCGTGCCTTCGTGGTGAATTTTTACTTTAAGTTGGCGTGCGGGGCGTGTTGCACACGCCCCTGCGATGTTACTGAGCTGTTGAACGGTAGTATTCAATTGCCGCAGCAACGCCGACGCCCGGCTTGAAATCAAAGCCATTGTCCAGCATCGCCATTTCAACGCCTGCGATAGCGCCCAGCATGGAAACGTCGTTCATATCGCCGACATGGCCGATACGGAAAGCTTTACCGGCCAATTCGGATAAACCGGCGCCTAAAGAAATGTCGTACCGGCTAAAAGCGGTGCTGATTACATCTCTGGCATCTTTGTCCGCAGGGACAATAATCGCAGTCACGGTGTCTGATGCGAAGCCGGGTTGAGCGCAGGTTGTCAATCCCCAAGCGGCAACGGCTTTACGAACGCCTTCGGCCAAACGGTGATGACGCGCATAAACATTTTCCAAGCCCTCTTCCTGCAACAGATCTAACGCTTTGCGCAAGCCGTATAGAATAGGCAGCGCCGGTGTGTAAGGCGTGTAACCGTCTTTGTTGGTGTTCATCTGGTCTTTTAAGTCCAGGAAGCAACGCGGATAGGTTGAGGTTTCAACGGCTGCTAAGGCTTTCTGGCTGAATGCCAGGAACGCACCGCCGGCGGGCATCATGAAGCCTTTTTGCGAGCCGCTGATGGCCCCGTCAACGCCCCATTCGTCCATGCGAAAGTCGAGACTTGCAATAGAGCTGACGCCGTCAACGAATAACAGTGCAGGGTGATTGGCCGCGTTCAGTGCTTTGCGAACGCCGCCGATGTCGCTGGTAACGCCGGTAGCGGTTTCGTTATGCGTCGCTAAAACAGCCTTGATTTCGTGGTTGGTGTCTTCTTTTAGACGCGCTTCCATTCTGTCCAAAGGAATGCCTTTGCCCCAGACTTCTTGATGAATTTCGACGTCGAAGCCCAGGCGTTTCGCCATTTCAGCCCATAAATGGCTGAATTGACCGAAGCGATAGATTAAAACCTTGTCGCCCGGATTTAGGGTGTTGGTTAGCGCAACTTCCCAGCCTGCGGTGCCGGTCGCGGGGAAAATAAAGGCTTGTCCGGTTTCTGTTTTAAAGATTTTTTTCAGATCTTGTAAAAGAGGCGTCAGCAGCTTTGGGAACACAGGAGAGCGATGGTCTTCCATGTTGACATGCATAGCGTTAAGAACTTCATTTGGCACATTGGTAGGGCCAGGAATATATAGGTGGTTACGACCAGCCATTGCATTGCCTCTTTGTAGTGGTTGAGTGATTGAAATGCAGCTTGGGCATTGAAAAAGCTAATGTCCAAAAACTGGCAATAATGACATAGCCGCTAAAAATCGGCAAGGTCGGATTAGAGCTTAAGCTGGGAAATAAGCTTTAAAAATTGACTTTGAGACCTCTGAAAGTAAAATGTGCGGTTGATTTAAGATCGGCTTAAGCCGCGTATGCCGGGATTGCCTAACGTAACCGGCACTGGCAATGGCCGCCGAAAAATGTCGGGTTATGCCAACCTGAACGGATTTACCACATTGAAATTAGGAAAGCACAAATGAGCCACACCTTATATGCAGCGTCAGTTCAACGAGTTCAACGCTGTGAATTAGCCGTTCCGGGTTCTAGCCCTGAAATGTTTGAAAAAGCGATGAGAAGTGGCGCTGATTTTATTTTTCTGGATCTTGAGGATGCTGTAGCGCCCGATGACAAGCTGCAAGCCAGAAAGAATATTATCGAAGCGATTAACGACCTGGACTGGAAAGGACACGGCGTAACCATTTCCGTGCGCATCAACGGCCTGGACACCCAGTACATGGTGCGCGATGTGGTGGACCTGGTTGAGCAGTGCGGCGCAAAGCTGGACACGGTTTTGATTCCTAAAGTGGGCGTTTATGCCGATGTTTATATGGTTGAAGCGATGCTGAACCAGTTGGAAATGCAGCAGGGCCTGAAAAATAAAATAGGCATTGAAGCCTTGATTGAAACGGCATTGGGCATGGCGAATGTCGAAGATATTGCTCGCAATGGCGCATCGGGCCGTCTTGAGGCGCTGCATTTCGGCGTGGCCGATTACGCCGCAAGCAACCGTGCCAGAACCACTAATATCGGCGGTTTAAATCCCGATTATCCCGGCGACCAATGGCATTTTGCGATCAGCCGGATGACGGTTGCCTGTCGCGCTTACGGCTTGCGTCCTATTGACGGTCCTTTTGGCGATATTAAAGATCCTGACGGTTATAAGTTGGCGGCAAGACGCGCGGCGGCTTTAGGTTGCGAGGGCAAGTGGGCGATCCATCCGTCGCAAGTAGAATTGGCTAATGAAATATTCACCCCGCCGGCGGCTGAAATTGAAAAAGCAAAACGGATTCTGGCGGCTTTGAAGGAAGCGGCAGCGCAAGGCAAAGGGGCAGCCGCACTAGACGGTCGCTTAATCGATGCCGCATCGGAAAAAATGGCCAATAACGTGGTCAGAGCTGCCGAAGCGATCGCGGCAAAAAAATAAACAGTTTTGTAGCTCGGGTTTGCTCCAGGACATAAGTGGGCAAGGTAATCCGATAATCGAAGCCGAAAATGCCGGGTTACGTTGCGTTAATCCGGCCTGCACAACACACAAACAGGAGATGCTGTGGATATTCATGAGTATCAGGCGAAAGAAATTTTAAGCGGTTACGGCGTTAAGATCGCCGAAGGCGGCATGGCTTACAGTCCGGAAGAAGCCGTGCAACGCGCCAGAGATATTGGCGGGCATATTTGGGCGGTCAAAGCGCAAATTCATTCCGGCGCGCGCGGCAAAGCGGGCGGCATTAAAATCTGCAAGACCCACGATGAAGTTGAAGCGGCGGCGGAAGCGTTGCTGGGCAAAAGACTGGTCACTCATCAAACCGGTCCTGCCGGTAAAGTGTGCGGCAGATTGTATGTCGAGGCTGGAACCGATATTGTCAAAGAAATGTATTTCTGTTTTCTGGTTGACCGCAATTCGGAGCGTATTGTGATGGTCGGTTCCGCTCAAGGCGGCATGGAAATCGAGGAATTGGCGGAAAACAATCCCGATGCCATTACCAAAATTTACATAGAACCGGCTGTGGGCCTGCAAGACTACCAGGCGCGTGAAATGGCCTTCGCCTTGGGCTTGGATCCTGAACTGTTGAGTCATGCGGTTAAAACCATCCGCGGATGTTATCGTGCCTTGCGCGAGCTTGATGTCAGCATGTTGGAAATCAATCCGCTGGTGGTGACGCGTAGCGGCGAATTGGTCGCTTTGGACGCCAAAATGGGCTTTGATGACAACGCCTTGTTCCGGCAGCAAAAAATTTCCGAACTACGCGATAAAACTCAGGAGGATCCTCGCGAAATGGCGGCTGCCGACCGCGGCTTAAGCTATGTCGGCCTGGATGGCGACATCGGCTGTATGATTAACGGCGCCGGCTTGGCGATGGCGACCATGGACATGATTAAACTGGCCGGCGGCGAGCCTGCCAATTTCCTCGACGTCGGCGGCGGCGCCTCGGCCGAACGCACCGAAAAAGCCTTTCGTTTGGTATTGGCCGATAAGGGCGTAAAAGCCATGCTGGTTAATATTTTCGCCGGTATCAACCGTTGCGACTGGATTGCCGAGGGCGTTGTCGAAGCGGTCAAGAAAATCGATATGAAAATACCGTTGATTGTCAGATTATCAGGCACTAACGTTGAAGAAGGCCGCCGGATTATCGCAGCAAGCGGATTGCCTATTATTACCGCGGAAACCTTGGCCGAAGCGGCTGAAAAAGCGGTGCAGGCGCGTAATGAAGCGGTTGCAAAAGAAGCGGCTCAGGGAGCGTAAAATGGCTATTTTAATTAATGAAACAACACGCATTATTGTCCAGGGCTTTACCGGAAAAATCGGCAGCTTTCACGCTCAGGACATGATCAACTACGGCTCTAGCGTCGTCGGCGGTATCACTCCCGGCAAAGGCGGTCAAACCCATTTAGGCTTGCCGGTTTTCAATACCGTAAAAGAAGCTGTACGCCAAGTTGGAGCGGAAGCCAGTATTATCTTTGTGCCTCCCGCTTTTGCCGCCGATTCGATCATGGAAGCCGCCGATGCGGGCATTAAATATTGCGTGGCGATTACCGACGGCATTCCTACCCAGGACATGATGACGGTCAAAAATTTCCTGCGCCGTTTTCCGGTTGAACAACGAATGATTCTGACCGGTCCCAACTGCGCGGGCACGATCAGTCCGGGGCGCGCCATGTTGGGCATTATGCCTGGGCATATTTATATGCAGGGCAATGTTGGCATCGTAGGTCGTTCGGGCACCTTGGGCTATGAAGCGGCTGACCAGATGAAACGCTTGAATATCGGCATTTCAACCTCTGTCGGTATCGGCGGCGATCCGATTAACGGCAGCTCGCACCGCGATATTTTGGAAAAATTCGAAGCCGATCCGGAAACTAAAGTGGTGCTCATGATTGGCGAAATCGGCGGCCCGCAAGAAGTTGAAGCCGGTATTTTTGCCAAAGAGCATATGAGTAAACCGGTAATCGCGTATATCGCCGGATTAACAGCGCCGGAAGGTCGGCGCATGGGTCATGCCGGTGCGATTATTTCATCGGCGGGTGAAAGCGCCGCGGAAAAAGTAGCTATACTAAAAGAGTTGGGCGTCACCATCTGCCCTACACCGGCAGCCATGGGTGAAACGGTAGCGGCAGTGCTGGCCCGGTTGTAAGGGAAAAATATGAAAAGGCGCAGAGCGCAAGGTTTTTTACCTTTTGTCTTTCGCCCTTCGCCTGCTTTTATTTTTAACACTCACAAGGCGTAAATGAAGATACTTATTCTTGGGGCCGGTGTTACCGGGTCGTCGGTTGCCGGGGCGTTGGCAAGCGAGGAGAACGATATTGTCGTCGTTGATTTCAGGACGGAGTTGCTTGACGCACTAAAAGAGCGTTTCGATATTGCCACTGTTGCCGGTAACGCGGCGCATCCTAGGGTGCTCGAGCAGGCCGGCGCCCGAACTGCCGATATAATTATCGCGGTTACCGATAGCGACGAGACCAATATGCTGGCCTGTGTAATTATCAATGCGCTGTACAGTCGGCCGAAAACGATTGCCCGGGTGCGTGCTGTCGATTATCTGAAAAATCCGCAATTATTCGGCTCGAACGGTATTCCGGTGGATATTGTGATCAGCCCGGAACAAATCGTTATGGAGGCAATCCGTAATTTAATCGAGTTTCCCGGCGTTCAGCATATTTCCGATTTTGCCGATGGATTGGTGCGTCTTTTTTCGGTCAAAGTGGTGGCGGACGGTTCCTTAACCGGCAAAAAAATCAAGACCCTGAAAGAGCGCCTGGTCGGCGGTAAAATTCGCGTAGTGGCTATTTTTCGGCAGGGCATTCCGATGATAGTGAACGGCGAGGCTGTTATTGAAACAGGCGATGAGGTTTTTTTTGTGGCGCCTCGTGAAGAGGTGCGACGCGTATTGAAGGAATTGAATAAGCTGGAAGCTCCGATAAGGCGAATCATTATTGCCGGCGGCGGTCATGTCGGCAAGCGTTTGGCGCTGGCGTTGGAAAAAGATCACCAAATAAAAATCATTGAAAAAGATCCTCGCCGCGCTCACAAGATATCTAATGATCTTGATCACGCGGTGGTGCTTTTAGGCGATTGCGCCGATGAAGCGATGTTGCTTGACGAGTCTATCGATAGTACCGATTTGTTTTGTGCGATTACCGAAAATGACGGCGTCAACATCGTTTCCGCTTCTCTGGCAAAAAGCTTGGGCGCGCGCAAGGCTATTTGTTTACTTAACCATGTTTCATATAGCAAACTTTTGCCGGGGACCGGCATCGATGTCGCGGTGTTGCCCAATCAGGAGACGCTGGGCAGTATTCTAAAACACGTACGCCGTGGCGACGTGGCGCAAGTCAGTTCGCTATGCGGCGGCACCGCTGAGGCTATCGAGGCTATTGCGCACCAAAGTAACGATCTGAATTCTGTTGTTGGGTTTAGGGTGGATTCTATTAATTTTCCTGAAGGCATCGTGATGGGCGCGCTGATTCGTAATCAGCAAGTCATTTCGATTCACCATGAGACAGTATTCGAAGAAGGCGATCATGTGGTGATGTTCGCGATGGATAAAAAATTGGTTATAAACATCGAGAAAAAATTCCAGCCCCTTTAATTTTAAGGATAAGTTAAAGGCGAACCTGCCTTCGCCTTTCGTCCTTAATCTTGAACCTTTCGCCTTGCATCTAATCCCATGAATGTCATCTTTACTATCATCAATATTTTCGGTTTAGTCACCATCGGGTTCAGCGGCTTAATGTCCACCTGTTGGTTGACTTCATTCATAGCGGATGACGGCGCCACCAGCGCTTTTTACCAGGGTTCTTTGATTACTGTATTGTTGGGTGCGTTGATGTTTATTCCGACGCTACGCATACCCAAAAAGGTGACGCGGCAAACAGGCTTTTTGTTGGTGGCGATTACTTGGTCAATAACGCCGGTGTTTTGCACTTTGCCCCTGATGATGTATTTGCCAGGGCTTAGCTTTGTCGATGCTTATTTCGAGACTGTGTCCGGTCTTACGACGACCGGAGCGACTATATTGAGCGGTATTGATCAGTTGCCTATGTCGATTAATTTGTGGCGGCATGAATTATGTTGGATAGCGGGCATGGGCATCATTATTTTTGCGGTAGCTATTTTGCCTATTCTGGGTATCGGCGGCATGCAGTTGTATATTGCGGAATCGCCGGGTACTGTCAAGGAATCGGATTTGCCGCCGCGCATCGCGCAAACCGCGAAAGCTTTGTGGCTGGTCTATGCGGGCATTACTTTAGCTTGCATTATCGCTTTGCGTTTGGTGGGCCTGAGTTGGTTCGATGCTATTTGTCATGCTTTTTCTGCGATGAGTTTAGGTGGGTTTTCTACCCATGACAGCAGCGTCGGATTTTTCAATTCCTTATCTATCGAGATGGTGTTAACCATCTTCCAATTGTTGGCGGCGATCAATTTTGCCACCCATTTTGTGGCTCTTAGAAAACTTTCATTTAACCCCTATGTCGATGACAGAGAGGCTAGGGCTTTTCTCGCTTTAGTATTGGGGAGTTGTGTAATGACAGCTGCGGTGTTGTGGCATGCCGGTACTTATCCGGATTTTTTTACCGCACTACGCCATGCGACTTTTAATCTGGTTACTATCGCGACTGATTGCGGATTTGCCAGTCAGGACTTTAATCAGTGGCCTATTTTTGTGCCGATGTGGATGTTGTTTTTAAGTTGCGTTTCAGCTTCTTCCGGTTCTACCGGCGGCGGCATCAGGATGATTCGTACCATCATCCTGATGAAGCAGGCGCGTCTGGAATTGTTCAAGTTTATTCACCCTTTTGCCGTTAAATCCATGAAAATCGGTGACATCGTGGTGAGTAATAAAATTGTCACCTCTGTGACCGGGTTTATTTTTCTGTATTTCATTAGCATCGTCATTCTGGTGTTTATGTTGTTGTTGAGCGGCATGGATTTTATAAGCGCGTTTTCGGCGATTATTGCCTGTTTTAACAACGCCGGCCCTGGGCTTAATCAGGTAGGGCCGGCAGCAAATTACGCCGGCCTGAGCGATTTTCAAACGGGTATTTGCACGTTTGCGATGCTCTTGGGTCGGGTGCAAATATTTTCCATTGTTATTTTATTTGTACCGGAATTCTGGAGAAAATAACCAGCGTCTGTGTTAGCGGAATGCTTCCAGCCTTTTAGCATGCGCGGCTAAAAACACGCGTTGACAACGTTGTGGGTGGTGGTGATTGAAATGAAGAGCGAGGGTTAACAGTTGGTGCTTGGATTCTGTAAGCAAAAGTAAAGCTTGCAAAAACAAAAAACCCAGCTAAAAGCTGGGTTTTTTGGTACTGCTAAGTGTTCTATTTACAGTTGAATAGAACTAGAAATTTTTTGTGCAGATTTATCAGGATCATCCATGCAGCCAGATAAACCAACAATCATTAATGCCATAGCTATAAGAGATAAAATTTTATTCATACGAATATCCTCCAAAGGGGTTTCAATTATTTTTATTAATTTGCGCCATTAAATTAAAGCACATGTATTTTATATCATGACTAGAATGATGATGCAATAATAAAAATTGAATCTTGCCGCCTATCGCGTTACTTAAATAGTGTGCCTTAAGTACGTCATACCGGCATGGACTGTCGGTACCCAGAGTGCATGGATGTGTCAGGGTCTTGCCATTCTTGGCTTCTGGCGTTCGGTAATCCCTGCCGGCATGAGGTATTGGGCATTTTCGATAAACTGATAGATGTTAAGGAAATTGAATAATCATCCGCGCAGTTAAAGCTGATTGATGTTGTCAGGCAAATCAAAAGAAATCCGGTTGTCAATCCATTTTGCGGTTCCTATAGTGGTCCATTCAGCGGTAAAATTTTTGTGCAGTTGATCCTGAACCCAATAAGACGGCGCGTTGATTTTTTTAAGCTTGATATTGAAAACGACGTTCTCGAGACTCAAGCCGATTTGCGGCCCCCAAAAAGCGGTGACTTTCATCATTAATTTATGCAAGCGCTTGTTGTCAATGTTCGGCGTGATAGCAATATTGGCCCACATGGAATGAACGCGGCCCCAGTTCGGCGCAAGAAGGCGTCCTTGTTCATTGACAAACGGCAGCCAATGTTCGGTGCCGTTCCGGTCGGTGTAGGTGATCGCTAAAATATGATCGTAGCCGGCAAAATGGTCGTGCAGATAAAGCGCATGCGGGGTAATGCCTAAGAAAGTCTGTGAGGCCATTAAAATGGCGTTGCTGGCTTGTGAAATGGGATTGCGAGGATTGTCGGCATTGAGCCTGTAAATAAGCCCGTAATGAATGGAGCTGTTTAGTTGCAGGGCGAGCAGAGCAATCAATATTTTTGTAAGCTTCCTGGAAAATGCCTGTGGTTTTTGCGCGGCAATACCTTCAAAAAAATGATGGTAAAAAGTAGTGTCCGGCAGAGCTTCCGGTATCGGGCAGGCGGATGAGCACGGAATTCGATTGCGTGTATCGGCAATGGCGCGGTATTTTTTTAGGGCGAGCTGATGAATTCCCGGAAGGCTCAAAATAATGCCGATAGGCGATAAATAACGCATTTTTATAAAGATGCGGGCGTAAGTGTCAACGCCTGCGTAAATGCGGTTAGCGCTATCCAATGCGTATAAATCAGTTAAAAGTGTTTCATTGTTGATGGAGGCAAGCGCCGGGTAATGTGCGGCATGTTCCTGAGCGCTTTTAAAGTCTATGCAGCTGAATATATCGAAATGATTAAGGATCAGCACGGTGCGGTTACACAAAGGGCACAGCTGGTCATAAAATACGATAAGAGACGGCTGCTTTGCGGTAACCAGTCGGCCGATATAACGCCACCATTTAAACGGGATCAGCAATGTATAAAAGCTGAGCATTCCCAAGCCAAACGGATAAATATTAAAAGACAGGGTAATGCCAAGATGAAGCCCAAGGCCGATCAATAGATAGGCGACGCGTAGCCGGCGCTTGGCGAAAAAGAAAATGAAGGTAAATTGAAAGATTAATATTGTATAGCCAAGGGCGTTTTGCAAAAGCTTGTTGTTCAGTAAATACGACATGTCGATGGCTGAGACATAATAAGGCTGTGTTGCGGGCAGCCAAGTGCCAAGACCGTTACGCCAGTGTTCGGCGAACATTTTGTGTATAGCGGAGTCGAAGTAGAGGAAGCCGAGACAGATGGCAACGGGTAGATAATAGGCAAGCGTTGAAACGGTTGGTTTCGGATAGCGGCTGTAATGCGTAAAAGGGGTGCTAAGCTTATGTCGAAGATTGTCTATTGAAAATGCTCGATCTCCGGGCATAAATAGTAGAAAAAATCCCGCTCCGATCATGAATAGATCAAAGCCGCCATCAAAATCCCGTTGCATGGGCGTGAAATTAACAAAAATTATCCAGATAATGTAATTGCAGGTCATTGCGAATTGGTAGCGGTAACCTGCCACAATAAAAGTCGCAATAACGCCCCAAAGGCACAAGAAAAAAGGGATCATCGGAAATTCGACATCTATGTAGGGGATAGGGTCGAAAATTAAGTGATTGAAATATAGCAGGAAAACAATTTCCTGTAGGGTGATTAAGCCGTAAAAAATCCGGAATAAGCCTATGCCTGTAGCAGGGGCTTGCTTGGAATGAAGTTCTAAGATTTTACTTGAGATAAGTTTATACATTTCATGATTTAAAAAATCGAGAGGATGTATAAATTATATAAGATTTGTAGGGTTTATGTATTGGAATGTGCGGACAAAACAAAGGCCGCACTCAACCCATAAAAAGTTGGAGTGAGCGGCCTAAGTTAAGGTTAAATCGTTTGAAGACTTATTTTTCGTCGTCTGGGTGTTCGGCAAATACCCACTTTACCAGGAAATAGCCAGCAGCTATAACTACAACCGCGCCAACCATACCAGCTGGTTCTTTTAACATTTCGGTGATATCTAAGATCGCTCCCATGGGATGTCCTACCTATAATTTTGTATTTTTAGAAATATTGCTAAGTACATAGCAAACGGAATGAGCATAATACTTTAGGGAAAGTTAAAGTCAAGGCTTATTGTTGTGTGATTTTGTTGGCGAGATGTAACTATTGTTTCCGGTTGAAATTTATTGCTCGATAGCCAGTGTGGTATAGTTTAAAATCTGTTTTTGAGTGCTGATACATTTTGAGATAAGGAATTATGATGAATAGATGCGTTAAAATATTACCACTGGTCGCAATTTTCTTTACGTTATCGGCGAATGCTGACGTTCAACTAAAAGATAATTCTGAGATTTTAGGGAAATGGAATCTTCATGATGAAGCGGTCTCGTTAACTAGCCCAAAAAAGGCTGTAACTCAGGAATGGGAGTTTAAGGCGGATGGAACGCTTATTTCATCGGCATCCGATGTCGCTGGACGGATCAGTGCGTTGAAAATTGCGTTAAAGTATTCCATCGAAAATGGAGAAATCAAAAAACAGTCGGCTCCTGGACGAGAAAAATACGAATCCTGCAAGGTAATTGAAAAAGAGGGTTCAAACATGATATTAAAGTGTACATATTTCTTCTTTCTAACAAAAAAATAACTTAAAAAAAGGATATAGCTATGATAGGTGGCATTGTAATGATTTTTGTAGCTCTCTGGATTTACCAGTCGGCTATGAGAGCAAAGATGAGTAATGTAATGATGTGGGTAGCGATTGGCGCAGTTGCCTTTTTTGTAGTGCAGCTGGGGTTTATCGATATCAACCTTTATATTTTGGAGGCAGTACGAGGCGGTGAGGGCGGTAGCGACTACGAGCGTGATTTAACCAGTATTGGCGATAGAAAAAATGAAGGCGGTTTTCAGGGATTTGGCGGTATTCTGCTTTCATTGTACTTGGAGCTGATGCCGTCAATAGTCGGTGTTTTAGCGGCTGCGCTGATTCGAGTAAAATTTATTACCAAGGAAGCAATTACAGTCGGTAATTTATTCGGTGACGTTAAAGAAATGTTTCAAAGCATAAAACAAAGTTTCAAAACGTCGTCTGAAAAGTAAGGCATAGCGTTGGTTATAAAAAAAAGCCCAAGCGATGCTTGGGCTTTTTTTATGGCTGTCGTGTTTTTTAGGATATAGGTTCTTGTTTCTACTATTGACCTAAAATAGTAGAAACAAGAAAGACGAGAGCGGAAACGAAAAGCACAGTAAAAATTAATCCCGCAATAACATACATTGAAAGAGATCCCTGCGTGAAGTCCTTTTGCCGGTTATCGTCGCTTTGTACGCCAATGGCAGCAGCTAGAACACTCTTTATAACTTGCGCAATCGTTGGTTTTGACATGCTCATCTCCGGCAAAAATAGTGAAAAATAATAGTGCTTGATTACGATTTAAGCAATGATTATATCCAAACAAATAACCCCCTTGGACCGTTCTTATGAGCAAAACTGAATTATTAAAGCAGCAATTATCTCAGCGCATTTTATTTCTTGATGGTGCAATGGGCACGATGATCCAAAGCTACAAATTGGAAGAAAAAGATTATCGCGGCGAACGTTTTGCCCAGTGGGAGGTCGATCTTAAGGGTAATAACGATCTGTTATCGATAACTCAACCGGATATTATTAAAGCTATTCACAGCGCTTATTTTGAAGCAGGGTCCGACATTGTCGAGACCAATACCTTTAACGCGACCAGCATTGCGATGGCCGATTACAAAATGGAAGCTCTGGCCTATGAGATCAATGTCGCGGCGGCGCGCGTGGCTAGAGAGGCGGCTGACGAATACACCCTAAAGACGCCCGAAAAGCCGCGTTTTGTGGCCGGCGTCTTAGGCCCGACCAACCGTACGGCTTCCATGTCGCCCGATGTTAACGATCCGGGTTTTCGCAATATTTTTTTCGACGATTTAGTCGTCGCCTATACGGAAGCCACCAAAGGCCTGATTGACGGCGGCGCGGATACTATCCTGATTGAAACCGTCTTCGATACCCTGAATGCCAAAGCCGCAATTTTTGCAGTCGAACAATATTTTGAACAGATCGGCTACAAACTGCCGGTGATGATTTCCGGCACGATTACCGATGCGTCAGGCAGAACGCTTTCCGGGCAAACCGTTGCCGCTTTCTGGAATTCTCTCAAGCATGTAGAACCGATTTCGTTCGGCTTTAACTGTGCATTAGGCGCAACCGAATTGCGTCAATATATCGATGAGTTATCGAGCATTGCCGATACACATATTTCCGCTCATCCCAATGCCGGTCTTCCTAACGAGTTCGGCGAATACGACGAGACGCCCGAAGCAATGGCCCAAGAGTTGGCCGATTGGGCTAAATGCGGCTACCTGAATATTATCGGCGGCTGTTGCGGCACTTCGCCCGCCAATATCAAAGCAATAGTTGAAGCCGTACAACAATACAGCCCGAGAAAAATCCCCGAAATATCCAAACAATGCCGGTTATCAGGACTCGAGCCCCTGAACATCGGGCCGGACTCGCTATTCGTCAATGTCGGAGAGCGCACCAACGTGACCGGTTCGGCGGCGTTCAAACGGCTGGTTATCGAAGGAGATTTTGAAGCGGCGCTGGATGTCGCCAAGCAGCAAGTCGAAAACGGCGCGCAAATTATCGACATCAACATGGATGAAGGCATGCTCGATTCCAAAGAAGCGATGGTGCGCTTTTTAATGCTGATAGCCTCCGAACCGGACATCGCCAAAGTGCCGATCATGCTGGACTCGTCCAAATGGGAGATTTTGGAAGCCGGGCTTAAATGCATCCAGGGCAAAGGCGTGGTCAATTCCATCTCGCTGAAAGAAGGCGAAGCCGCGTTTATCGAACACGCCAAACGGGTGCGCCGTTATGGCGCGGCGGTTATCGTGATGGCTTTTGATGAACAAGGCCAAGCCGATACCAAAGCCCGGAAAATCGAAATATGCCAACGGGCCTACAAGATTCTGACCGAACAAGTCGGCTTCCCGCCCGAAGACATCATTTTTGACCCGAATATATTCGCCGTTGCCACCGGCATCGACGAGCACAATAATTACGGCCTGGATTTTATCGAAGCCACCGCCGAGATTAAACGCACCTTGCCCTACGCGCTGATTTCCGGCGGCGTTTCCAACGTGTCGTTTTCGTTCCGGGGCAACAATCCGGTGCGGGAAGCGATCCATGCGGTATTTTTATATCATGCCATACAGGCAGGCATGGATATGGGTATCGTCAATGCCGGGCAGTTGGCAATTTATGAAGACATTCCTCGCGATTTACGCGATGCGGTTGAAGCGGTCATATTAAATACCCATGACGGCAACGGCACCGACAAATTACTGGAACTGGCCGAAAAATATCGCGGCGACGGCAGCAGTTCTTCAAAAGAGCAAGACCTGGAATGGCGCAGCTGGCCGGTTAGCAAGCGCCTGGAACATGCATTGGTCAAAGGCATCACCGATTACATCGACGAAGATACCGAACAGGCCAGACTGGAAGCCGAACGACCGTTGCATGTTATTGAAGGCCCGCTAATGGACGGCATGAACGTGGTCGGTGACTTGTTCGGCGCGGGCAAAATGTTCCTGCCGCAAGTGGTCAAATCGGCGCGGGTCATGAAAAAAGCCGTGGCTTATCTGATGCCATATATGGAAGCCGATAAAGCCGCAGGCGACAGGCAAACCAACGGCAAAATCCTGATGGCGACAGTCAAAGGCGACGTACATGACATTGGCAAGAACATCGTCGCCGTGGTCTTGCAATGCAATAATTACGACGTGATCGATATGGGCGTGATGGTGCCCGCAGAAAATATTTTGCAAACCGCGCGCTTGGAAAACGTCGACATCATCGGCTTGAGCGGCCTGATCACCCCGTCGCTGGATGAAATGGTGCATGTCGCCAAGGAAATGCAGCGCCAGGGCTTCACCATTCCGTTGATGATAGGCGGCGCAACCACTTCACGCGCGCATACCGCAGTCAAAATCGCCCCGAATTACGACGGCCCGATTGTTTACGTGACCGATGCGTCGCGCGGCGTCGGGGTCGCCAGCAATTTGCTCAGCGCCGATTTAAAAGACGAGTTCGTAAAAAGCATCAGCGAAGAATACGAAGAAGTCCGGGAGCGGCACAAAGGCCGCGAAGCCAAAACCAAGCAGCATCCGATAGAAGAAGCCCGGCGTAATAAATTCAACTGGGGCAATTACGAGCCGGTTAAACCGGCGTTTCTGGGCATCAAAGTCATCGACCATTTTCCATTGGATACGCTGGTCTGGTATATCGACTGGTCGCCGTTTTTCCAAACCTGGGAAATGGCCGGAAGCTATCCCAAAATACTCGATGATAAAGTCATCGGCGTCGAAGCCAGAAAGCTGTTTGAAGATGCCCAGGACATGCTGACAAAAATCATCAGGGAAGAATGGCTGACCGCTCGCGCCGTGGTCGGCTTCTTCCCCGCCAACAGCGACGGCGACGATGTCGTGGTCTACACCGATGACGGCCGCATCGAGAAAAAGGAAACCCTGCATCATTTGCGTCAGCAAAACGTCAAAGCGCCGGGCAGGCCAAATTATTGCCTGTCCGATTTTATCGCGCCGATTGACAGCGGCAAAGCCGACTACATCGGCGCTTTTGCGGTAACGACCGGCATCGGCATAGAACAAAAACTGCAAGAGTTTGAACAGGACAATGACGATTACAGCTCAATCATGCTGAAGGCCTTGGCCGACAGATTGGCCGAAGCGTTTGCAGAATACATGCACCAAGTGGTCAGGAAAGAATATTGGGGCTATGCCAAAGATGAAGCCCATCAGGCCGATCAATTAATCAACGAAGCCTATCAAGGCATACGGCCTGCGCCCGGTTATCCTGCGTGTCCCGATCATACCGAGAAGGGCAAACTGTTTGAGTTGCTCAACGTGACCGAACATACGAGCATAGAGCTGACCGAAAGTTACGCAATGTATCCCGCGTCAGCGGTAAGCGGCTGGTATTTCTCCCATCCCGAGTCGCAGTATTTTAATGTCGGCAAGATAGACAAAGACCAGCTGCAAGATTACGCCAGACGTAAAGGCATCGCCGAAGAAGTCGCCGAACGCTGGCTGGCGGCGCATTTGCATCATTGATATGCGCTTGATACTGTTCGGCACCTCCGGCTGCCATCTATGCGAACAGGCGGAGATTATAGTTAATGCCTGTGTGCCGGATGGCGTTGAGTATGTGGATATTGCCGAACAGGAGCAGTGGCAGGAACAATACGCGATACGCATTCCGGTTTTGTATGATTCGGAGACTAAACAGGAGTTGGGTTGGCCGTTTGATTTGGCGGAGGCTGAGGAGTTTATTGTTCGTATAGCTTGGCAGGTACATAGAAATGGACTTTGAGTGGGATGAAGCGAAGACGAGGACAAACCAAAGAAAACATGGCGTTTCCTTGCTCGAAGCAACCGAAGTATTTTCTGACGAACATTCTTCATGCAGTCAAGATCCAGACCACTCGTATGGTGAAGACAGATATTTGCTTTTTGGTGTTTCTTTAAAAGGCAATCATCTTGTAGTATCGTTCACCGAAAGATTAGAGACTATTCGAATCATTTCAGCGCGGCAAATGACCCGCCAGGAGCGTATGCATATGAACAATGAAGATACATTGAGACCTGAATATCCAGCCGATCTCATCAAATCGGGTGTACGTGGAAAATATGCCGGCCGTTATCGGGAAGGTACAAATATTGTTTTAGTTGATCCTGACTTACATAAGCTGTTTCCAGATTCCGAATCAGTCAATCGTGCTTTACGCAAATTTGCCGAAGAGCATCACATGTTTTGTATTTAACAAGGGTAGCCAAACGTTTCGGTCGCGCAGCATGCCCCGATCGGCTTTCAGTTATGTCTATCGAGATATAAATAAGAAACACCCTATGAAAAGCTGTTTATTGCTGCTTACCGTCTTAGCCTGCTTAGGCTGTGCGCCCGCCAACCAACTGAACCGCCTTTATTTCGGTATGAACAAACCCACAGGCGGGGCAGTCAGTGAGCAGGAGTTTAACCAATTTTTACAGCAAGAAATCAGTTCGCGTTTTCCTAAAGGCTTAACGCTGTTCGAAGCAAAAGGGCAATGGCAAGGTGAAAAAGGCACGATTGAGCAAGAAAAAAGCCGGGTGGTGGAAATCATTTGCGATGATACGCCGGAAAATCGCGACAAAGTTTCTGCCATCGCTGCAAAATACAAAGCACTGTTTGCACAAGAGGCGGTGATGATAATTAAAAGTCAGGCTGAGATTATTTTTCATTAATAATCAATGCTATAAGGTGGGTTTTAGATAGAAAATCGCTCTGCGAATTATTTTGCATATCTTATGGTCTATGTATTAAAGTCCGGTAGGGGGCGCATCGCGCCCCTTTTCGAGTTTCAACTACATTGGAACTCTTGGTTTTGAAATAAATTTCCCGCTGGAACATTTTAGTGCGATTTTTATCGTTCCCACGCTCCGGCGTGGGAATGCAGGAGTAGATGCTCCAGCGTCCCGGAACATTGTGGGTCGAGGGTCGGTAAGGCTGTGTTTCGCAACGCTGGAGCGTTGCGGGCTGAATTCCCACGCCGGAGCGTGGGAACTATGTAATGATGACGTCATCAGAATTATTTCCACCAGAAAAGCAACCGCAACCGAGACCGCTGCTTATATGAATAGGCTTACAAAATGAAAGAAGAATATGATTTTTCTAATGCCGAACAAGGTAAATTTTACGTGCCTGTTGAAGACGTTCAATTACCGATATATTTAGATAAGGACGTTATTCAGTATCTTAATGAAAAAAACTTAACGACACAGGAAAGCTTGCAATCATTAGTCAATGATTTATTGCGTAAAGACATTGAGATAGCCAAAAGAGTGGCCTGAGCGGGACATGGTTTGCAATTCATTTCCTATCATTTTCGTGTTTTTTGAGCAAAACCATCGTACTTAACCAGGGGCTGAACAAAGTGAAGCGCATCAATCGCGAACGATGCGATTCCTATCGTCACCACATCCTACCCACTCCGCATATCTTACGGTCTTGATGTATTAGAGGCGGCCTAACCAGTAGTCGGGTCTGCGCCGCTTGTGTGCAATGGCAAGGACTTGAACGACACCCTCGACATCTCGAAAAATAACGTTGAAGGGAAACCGTTTGAGAAAAATACGCCGAATGTTGGGTTTGCGTTCAATACGGTAACGATGCGGCGCATGGACAACGTTTGCCATAAGTTCCTCCAGCTCAGCAAGATACGCAACGCCAAGACCCGGCTGTCGAGATTCAAAAAACGCGATGGCTTCAAAATGTTCTGCTTCAGCGCCGGGATGAAAGTAATAACTCACCGCAATAATGCCCGCGCTTTGCGGCTAACTTCTTCGGCGGGAATGAGCTGTACAAGCCCCTGATCTATTTCTGCCGCCCTACGCTCCGCCTCGTCAAGCCATGCCTGCTCAATTTCAGGTTCAGACATATCTTCAAGGCTTAACAATAGCTTATGTGCGAGCTTGGCTCTATCCGATACAGGCAGGTGCAAAGCTTCGCGTTCAATTGTGGTTGGGTCCATAGTTCGCAATCGTTTGATTAAGAATGGCGCTAAAGCTATCAGAGCTCGGTAAGGTATGCAACTGAAAACAGAAAAGTCTGGCTTATGCCCGAAGCTTTATTTAACTGCACTACCCATCTGATAGGGAGCAATCCCTTTAAGCCATGAGTTAGCTACCGGTTCCGCGGCTTGTCCAGCCTGATTGATAAAGGTAAACGGCACAGACGCCAACCTCATGTCCCTGTTAATCTGAACCGCAAAATGCAGATGCGGGCCGGTGGTAAAACCGGTGTTGCCTGAATAGCCGATCAATTGCCCAGCAGTTACCGCTAAGCCCGGATAAACCTGGGCTTTTTCCAGTTCAAGGTGGGCGTAAATCGCCATAGAACCGTCATCGTGCAGAATCCTGATGTTGTTGGCTTCGGAAGCGTAGGCCTTATTGGCGCCGCCCTTAAAAAAATCATCCTCGGCTTCCAGCACGATGCCCGATCTGGCTGCGTAAACCGGCGTGCCTATAGGCATGACTATATCTACGGCGTATTTGTTTTGTTCGTCGGTATGACTGAAACTGCCGCCGAAAGCCTGGGAAATGGGGAACGATGCGTTGGGGGCTATCGGCGGTAAATAGCCGGTCGTGGAGCTGTAATGCGACAAGGGTCTGCCGATCATATAGCGGTATTTGAGTCCAAGCTTCCATGCCTCAAGCTCATTGACGGGATTGATTTGAAAAAGCGTATCCGATTTTCCGGGTTCGATTACAAACAGTCTGGGCAGGTCGGGCGTGGCCCGGATATTGTCTTGTTCGGTAAAGGTGACTTCGACTTCTATAGGGCCGGCATAATCATTACGGATATAATATTGGGGATGACGCTCTTCGCCGGACGGCAATAGCCAGACTAATTGCTTGGGCGCGACTTTAAGCTGCCTGACTTCAACTTTTAGCTCGGTTTGCTTTTGCTCAGTCGCGGTCGGCCTGTCGGTGAAATGCCATTTGCCTTGTTCGTCCTGGTATTTATAGAGTTTTTTGGCGACGGCAGTAAACGAACACAGCGACAATAGGATAAAAATTAACAGCGATATTTTCATGGCTGGATCACTGAAAAAACGCCGATGTTTAATTTTTGTGTCGGCTGGGGAAATAAGGGTCAATAACCAAGATCGGAATGTACAGCACAATCAGGACTGCAATCGCAACAAAAGCCGGGTTAATAATGTCGGACAGCCAATAGGCCATCAAACTACCCCACACCATGCGCATCGGCCGTGGCATTTTAACAATTTTCAAAATAGGCTCCTTAGGGTAAATAGGGCCGCGGATGAGCTTTTCGCGAGTTAGTGATGGGTTGCACTTAGGTTTTTGGTATTATGCCACTTAATTTTAATGAGCGCCCATTTACAAGAAACGCTTAAACACATGCCTTATTCAAACAGTAAGTATTGGGATTTATGCGCCCCAATTGCCGGACTTTTATTCACTTTATCCTTTGCTCCCTTTGATTATTCCTGTTTGGCGCTGGTAGCGTTGGCGTTTTTATTCGTCTGCTGGCGGAACGTATCGGCTAAGCGCGCAGCCATGCGCGGTTATTTATTCGGCCTGGGCGCGTTCGGTTCGGGCGTGTCCTGGGTCTACATCAGCATGCACGATTTCGGCGGCGCCGCTGCGCTGGAAGCGGGTCTGCTGAGCGGATTATTTGCCGCTTTTTGGGCATTGTTTCCGGCTTTGGCCGGTTATCTTTCGATAAAAACGAATCCGCTCAATAACGCATCGGTTCGGGTCATGTTGATGCCGGTCGTCTGGATACTGGTTGAGTATCTCCGGGGCTACTGGGTGCTGAACGGATTTCCCTGGCTGCATATCGCCTATTCCCAATTGGCGACGCCGCTGGCCGGATACATACCGGTATTGGGCGTTTACGGCACCGGTTTCATCGCCGCATTAACAGTTTCAGTTGCCGTAGAAATTTTGTTTGGCGGTAAAAAATTATTGCCGATAGCTGTGCTTATCGTCCTATGGGGAACGGGCGGCTTGTTGCGTAATCAAACCTGGACGCATGAAATCGGCCAGCCCTTTCGCGTTGCCATGATTCAAGGCAATATAGCGCAGGATCAAAAGTGGCGGCCTGAAAATAGAATCAACACGCTTTTAAAATATAAAAAGATGACCGAAGCCCATTGGGATTCCAAGGTCATTATCTGGCCGGAAACTGCGATTCCCGCCTACCTGGATCAGGTAAAAGACGCTTTTTTAACGCCTCTGGGTAACGACGCCAAGTTGCACAATACTGATTTGATTATCAGCGTCCCGGTACAGGAACAATCTCCGCTCAGGAACTTCAATGCCGTGATAACCCTGGGCAAGGAAGAAGGCATGTACCGTAAAACCCATTTACTGCCTTTTGGGGAATACCTGCCGCTACAGCCCTTATCGGGTTTTGTGCTCGACATGATAAATATAAGACTGGGCAATTTTACGCCGGGAGCGGCAAACCAGCCTTTGTTGAAAGCGGGCGGCTATCCCTTCATAACCTTGGTGTGTTATGAAGACGTATTCGGCGATGTGAGTAGCCGGGGATTGCCGGACGCGGCTTATCTGGTTAACGTGACCAATGACGGCTGGTTCGGCAATTCGATAGAACCACATCAACATCTGCAAATGGCCAGAATGCGGGCGATGGAAACCGGGCGCTTTTTGTTGCGATCGACCAATACCGGCGTGACGGCGGTTATTTCGCCAAAGGGCGAGATTATCAATCAGGCGCCGTTGTTTCAGGACATCGCGTTGACCGGAACCATAACGCCGATGGGCGGCATGACGCCTTATGCGAAATGGGGCGATAAGCCGGTTATGTGGACAATGGTTATTTTGTTGTTGGGATTGATAGGGTATGGGAGGTTTTTTTGGGGACTAAGGATTAATTAATCACTAGTGTGTGGATAGGATAGAACTTGGCGAAAGGCTAAGATTATTTTGTGCCCCAGTTGTTTTGGGGGGCTTACTCCGTTTTCGCTCATGCCGGAACAGGTTTATCCCATACCATAGAATTCAGTTAACTACTTGGAATTACAGCAGTTTTACCAGCGCGGCGACAATGCCGATAGCTACCGTTATGAGAGCGCCTAGTTTGATGATGAGGCGTTGCTCAAGATCGCGCATGTCACGGTGCATATCTTCTTTAGTAACCAGATCTTTGAGATTGACTTCCAGTACTTCGGACAGCGCAACGGCCTCAGCTTCGGCCTGTGCAGGAGGGACACCGGCGGCTTTCAGGGTGTTGGCGAATTTCAGGGTATCAAAAGTAATCGTGGTCATGACATGCCCTCCGGTTTAAATGTAATATTCAGTTTACCACGCTTAACATGCGTCGCAAATTGTCGAGCGGTTGCTGGAGGTGGTAAATGCAACCAGCCAAAGAGTCCGTTGGCTAATGCCTCCTCTTAGCTTAGGCATCGTCAAAACGTTAAGGACGAGGTTACGAACCTCGTCCTGCGTGGTAGTTTTTCTTCGCGCTCTTCGTGTCTTCGTGGTGTAATGTTTTACTGCCTTAAATCCTTAACCACCCGCACCACTTCATTATCATCGGCGATAGTTTCAATACTGAAACCCAGCTTGGTCACCAATGACAACATCGGCTTGTTAATAGCCAGCACCTCGCCTTCAAAGAATGATATGCCTTTGGCTTTGGCGGTTTGCAGCAAGGTTTTCATCAGCCGGGTGCCTATGCCCATACACTGACAATCGTCGGCAACGACCAGAGCAAACTCCACCGAATGACCGTCCGGGTTGACCATATAACGTCCTACGCCCAATTCATCCGGCATGTTTTCATCTTCGGTTACCGCAACGAAGGCCATTTCGCGGTCATAATCGATTTGGGTGAAGCGTACAATCATTTCCGGCGTTAGCTCCTGCAAGGCTTGCATAAAACGGAAGTATTTAGTGCGTTCGGATAAACGATGCACGAAATCCTTTTCCATGCCCGCATCTTCGGGACGAATAGGCCTGATCGTAATATTCGCGCCGTTCGATAATTGATGATGCTGGATTAAGTGATGGGGATAAGGATGGATCGCCATATGCGAGTAGGAGGTGAGCTGGTGCGATGTTTCCGCTTTAATCCGGGCATCAACGGCCATGACGCCGTGCTCGTCGACGATCAGCGGATTAATATCCAGCTCTAAAATTTCCGGCAGCTCGCTGACCATGGTCGATACATTCAGCAACACATCGACCAGGGCTTGTTTATTGGCGACCGGTAACTGACGGAACGCCTCCAGATATCGGGCCGCCTTGGTTTTGGCGATCATTTGCTCAACCATATACGCATTCAGCGGCGGCAGGGCTACAGCACTGTCCTTTAGAATTTCCACCATCGTGCCGCCCAAGCCGACGCTGATCGCGGGACCGAATACAGGGTCCCTGACCACGCCTATCATCAATTCGCGGCCGCTGGCGGATTTGAACATCGGCTCAACGGTCATGCCGACTTCGGTGATTTCGGGGTATTTTTGTTTAATGGCCGCTTCCATTTCCATGAAGTTGTGTGAGACTTCCTGGACGCTGTTGATATTAAGCCGCACGCCGCCAATATCGGATTTATGGCTGAATTCGGCCATATTGATTTTTAACACCACCGGAAAGCGCATCGTTTCAGCCGCAATCATCGCATCTTTGGCGCTGGTAACCTTGATAGTCTGGTTGACCGGAATATGGAATGCGGCCAGGATGGCTTTTGATTCCTGCGCGGTTAAAACCTGGCGGCCTTCCGAAAGCACCCGTTCGATAATCAAACGCGCACCGGTCACATCGGGCGCCGCCAATTCATCGGTGGGCGAGGGGATTTGTTTCAGCAGGATTTGATTCTGGGTATAGCTGGACAGGAATGAAAATGCATCGACCGCAATTTCAGGCGTACTAAAGTGAGCCACTTTGCTGTTGGCAAAAAGATTGCGGCCTTCCTGAACCCGCGCGCCGCCGGTCCATGAAGCCAATACCGGTTTCTTGCTGGCTTTTGCGCCTTCGATAATGCATTCGGCGACTTGGGTCGGATTGGTCATCGCCTGAGGCGTCAAAATGACCAGTATGCCGTCGATATTTTTATCCTTAAGGCAGATTTCCAGCGCTTTTTGGTAACGCTCGGACGTCGCATCGCCCAGAATATCGACCGGATTGGCATGCGACCAATGCACCGGCAACACCTCGTTCAGCGCGGCGATGCCGGCAGGGCTTAGCTCCGCCATGTGTACGCCGACATCCTCGGCGCGGTCGGTGCTCATCACGCCGGGGCCGCCGGCATTGGTAATAATCGCCAGGCGGTCTTTTTTGACGACGTAATTGTTGGCCAAAACGCGGGCCGCGGAAAACAATTCATTGATGCTGTAAACCCTGACCACACCGGCCCTGGCAATCGCGGCATCGAACACATTGTCGCCGCCGACCATCGCGCCGGTATGCGACATCGCCGCCTTGCAACCGGCTTCATGTCGGCCGGACTTGATCAGGATCACCGGCTTTAAACGCGCCGCCGCTTTTAGACCGCTCAAAAAACGCCGGGCGTCGCGAATGCCTTCAACGTACATCAAAATGCCGGTGGTTTTGCTGTCGGTCGCCAGATAATCCAGCACCTCGCCGAAATCTATATCCGCCGCGCCGCCCATCGATACCACCGTTGAAAAGCCGATGTCCTGGGATTTGGCCCAATCCAGGATCGCCGTACACACCGCGCCGGATTGCGACAGCAGCGCCAGACTGCCGTCTTTGATCGTGCCGTCGCCGAAGGTTGCATTCAGCTGTCCGTTGGGACGGGCAACGCCCAGACAGTTCGGGCCGATGATGCGGATGCTGTAGCGATGGGCGATGTCCAGCACTTCCTGTTGCAGACGCTTGCCTTCAACGCCCAGTTCGCCGAAGCCCGCGCTGATAATGATCACGGAAGTGACGCCTTTCTCGCCGCATTGGCGGACAACGCCGGGGACGCTGGGCGCAGGCGTGGCAATCACCACCAGATCGAGATCTTCGGGAACGGCATTCAAATCGGGATAAGCCTTTAAACCCAACAAAGTGTCGCGTTTGTTGTTGACCGGATAAAGCCCGCCTTTAAAGCCCGCCTCCTGCATGTTAAGCAGCAGACGGTAGCCTACGCTTTCTTCGCGTTCGGAGGCGCCAACGATAGCAACGGATTTTGGGGTAAAAAAACGGTTCAGATAATGAGGGCCCATTGATGCTCCAGAAATAACGGAAAGAAAATGCGGTTTATACGCAAAATTCTAGCATTGTTAGCCTGCGGGCCGGATTAAATTTTAGTGACGGAGCCGTAAGCCACGCCATAAATTGATACACTAGCCTTTTTGAGTTAGCGGAAAGTATTGTGAGACGTTTGATAATAACTTGGCCAAGCAAGGCGTGCCGCGCGCGCCTTCTGACCATCGTACTGTTCAGTTTAATGATTAACCAACCGGCATCGGCTCATAACGGAGTCGATCATAATAACAGTTGTTTTTTGACCGTAGGCGATACCCGATTGCGAATAAGCGGTTACCAGTTTCAGCCGGAGCTGGAAGGCAAGCACTTTTGCCATTTTTTTCCTGAGCTTGGACAAATAGTGCTGGCGGTGGAACCGTTGGCGGAAGGGCAGGAAAAGACCTGGGTTACACTGGAGTTGGCGGCATTGACTTCGTGGCTAAATCCCGCCGAGGCTTTTACCGTAATTAAACAGCAGCCTGCGCAGCCTATCGGGACAGGTCTGGCGTCGATTTCGCAAACCATTGCACAGCGCGGTATCTACAAGCTTAACATTGATTTAAAGGATGATTTCGGTAATCGCCGGCAGCAAAGCATGGTCTTTTTGGTAGGTATTCCGGTAACTAAAATATTGGTGATGATTGCCGGCGGCTTATTGGTTTTTGTGCTTGGATTTGCCGGGCTAAACGGTTTAAAAAAGGAGGGTTAAGGAGTGTTGACGGCAAAAAATGCGAAAAATCGCATGGTTTTGTCCTTCTAGAACCTGTTTTTTGAAGAGTTTCCAATAGCCAATACTAACAAGCGCAATACGTTAAATATAGCGCTCGGTGTAGAAGGAGCCTTTACTGAGGCTTGTCTGGCAGGGGCTTGCTGACTCAAAACGATCAAGCGGCAAAACCCGTCTTCAGCAATGCATCAAACTGCTCAGCCGATACCGGTTTGCTGAACAGATAACCTTGCGTCTCATCACAACCCTGTTCGCGCAGGAACGCTTGCTGCCCTTCCGTTTCCACGCCTTCGGCAATGGTTTTCAGGCCAAGGCTCTTCGCCAAGTTGATAATGGCGCTGACGATCGCCTTGTCTTCCGGGTCGGTGCTGATGTCGCGCACAAAGGACTGGTCGATCTTGAGCTTATACACCTTGAATTTCTTCAGATAGCTCAGTGAGGAATAGCCGGTGCCGAAGTCATCGATCGACATGCGGACGCCGCGCTCTTGCAAATTGTTCATTACGGCGATGGCGCTTTGCGGGTTGTGCATTGCCACGCTTTCGGTCAACTCCAGTTCCAGATACTTGGGCGGCAAGCCCTCTTCGTCAAGTATGCGGGTGACCAGCTCGGGCAGGTCGGGATGGCGAAACTGCACCGCTGACAGGTTCACGGCCATAATCAACGGGCCGAAACCCTCATTCACCCAGGCTTTTGCCTGCCGCACCGCGCACCGTAATACCCATTCGCCGATCGGCAGGATCAGCCCGCTGCCTTCCGCGACAGGAATAAATTCTGCCGGAGACACCATGCCCAATTCGGGATGCAGCCAGCGTAGCAAGGCTTCCGCCCCGATGATGCGCCCGTCGCGCATCGAAATTTGCGGCTGGTAATGCATGTGTAATTGGCTGCGATCAAGCGCATGGCGCAACGCATTGACCAATTGCAGATTGCGTGCCGAGCGCGCTTGCATCTCCTGGGTAAAGAAACGATAGCATTGGCGTCCTTCCTGTTTGGCGCGATACATGGCGGCATCGGCGCTTTTGGAGAGCGCTTCCAGATCCTCTCCGTCTTCGGGATAGAGCGCAATGCCGATCGATGCCGTAAGGGCCAAGTCGTAGTGCTCAATCCGATAAGACTCGGCAAGGGCGTCCTGTAACTTTTGCGCAACATGCGCCGCGCCGATGGCATCGACGCCGGGTAATAACAAAATGAATTCGTCCCCGCCCAGGCGCGTCACCGTATCTTCCTCACGTAGCGCGGCACGCAAACGCTTGGCCAATTTGATCAACAAGGCATCGCCGATGCTGTGGCCGAGCGAGTCATTGATGTCTTTGAAATGGTCGAGATCCAGAAACATCAAGGCCAAATGACCGTTGCTGCGCTTCGCCAGGCTGAGGGCATATTTAAGATGATCATTCAGCTGGGTGCGGTTCGGCAATCCGGTGAGCCAATCGAAATTCGCCAGATAGTGAATATGTTCCTCGGCCCGTTTGCGTTCGGTAATATCAGAAAAATTACCGACATAATGCGTGGTTTTATCGTCACTATCCTTAACGGCAGTAATTGTCAGCCACTTTGGGTAAATGCGCCCGTCCTTATGTCGATCCATAATTTCACCTTGCCAGTAGCCTTCGCTGTGCAATGTCTTGTGCATGGCATGGTAGAAAAAACTATCGTGACGGCCGGATTTAAGCATGGAAGGTTTGTTACCGATCGCTTCTTCCGTTGAGTAGCCGGTGATGATTGTAAAGGCTTGATTGACGCGGATAATAATCTGGTTGGCATCGGTAACGATAATGCCTTCCTGCGTTTGAAATGCAGTAGCGAAAATACGCTGTTCCTGTTCCGCAAGTTTTTTCTTGGCGATGTCGCGTACAGCGCCTACGGTGCGAACAGCTCGGGAGACGTCTCCATCGCTCTCAAAGAATGTTTGCGACCGCGTTGCCAGCCACCCCACTTCGCCATTCCGGCGAAAAATCCTGTAGTCGATGTCGAGAATACCGTTTCCGGATGAATTTTGAGCCTGCCGGATAGCTTCGATAACCCGCTTCCGGTCGTCAGGATAAATGCTGTCGGTAAACGTCTGCGTAGTCACGCGTTCATCGGCGTCCCATCCAAAATGGGTACGCAGTTCAGGAGAACAATAGATCGAATCGTTGCCATAAGTTTGTTCGAAAACACCGGTTCCGGAGACAAGGGTGGCTTGATACAGCCTGTCTTCGTTTAATCGAAGAACTTCACTGACCCGCTCTTTTTCTTCAAGATTACGCTTCCGCTCGATCTCCATGCCGATGCGCTGGCCGATGATGCGCAGAACCTCCTGATCCTCATTGGTAAAATCGTGCGGTTTATCGTCCAGCAGGCAAGTGATAGCCACCACTTTTCCGTGATTATCCAAAGAAGGAAACCCACAATAAGCGACGGCGTTATGGTCTTGAAGAAAAGCCGCTTCGGGGAAAAGCTCTTTTACTTGGTCGTAGACTCTAATATCTTTCGTTTCCTCAACCGTTGCGCAAGGGGTGCTTGCCAGCAAGCATGCCCCCGCATTTTCGTATATTTCTCCATTCATATATACGGCCAGGAAATTAAGCCGCTCCCCTTGTATTTCGGACAGGCAAACAAGCTTGACTTCCAGCAAATCACCGATCAGTTTGGCCGCATGCTGGAAAATTTCCATGGGGTCGCCCGATAACGTCAAACTCAGTTCAAACAGCTTTTTAAGTCGGGATATTTGGGCGTCTTTCATGGCGGGGTTAAATTTAAGTTGAGCTGGATTCTTGATCTAATTGTTTGTTAATTATATCGAATTCATCATCTCGGCGCATTCCGAATCGAAGCGGCGAATGACCGGACTAAAAGCCATTGTGTTAAATCTTATCCGGCCGGGCCTTGCTGTAAAAATGATGAACCCTGCGCTCAGGCTGTCCAAAATAGCAGATTCGCTGCATTGCCATGAGTACTGAGACTGTGAAAGTATTATCCAAATTAGGCTAAAAACATTTTTTACCACGAAGGCACGAAGAACACGAAGTTTTCAATGTATTGAATTTAAAAGATTGTTTTTCTTCGTGTCCTTCGTGTCTTCGTGGTGAATTCTTTAATTTTTTCTAAAAACGAATACTTTCACAGCCTCTACTGCTCCAGAATAAACACGAAGGCATAGCAAAAACCTATTGCTCCATAGAAAGTCATTATTATACAAATATTTATCTTTCACTATATGATTGCCCCACGCCGAAATCCTGCAACGCATAGTTTGGCTGATCGCGGAGCGCAATATTATTTATCCAACAGCATCCACTGCTGGGCTTTGCTGTAAAAATGGTCGATGTCTGTGATCAGTTCGCAGTTGGGCGAAGGGGAATGCCGGTGCCAATATTCGGCGCCGTCGCCGCCTATCCAGATAGTCGGCGACGCTGTTTCTGTTGCCGCGGTCACGACTTGCAATTGTTCAATGGTTGCCGGTTCCGGCGGCGTTTTCACCAAACCGATGACGATGATGTCGGCTTGTAAATGGCGGGAGGCTTCGACAATATCCTTGCCGGGTAAACTCGATCCCAGAAAAAAGCAGCGGTATTGCTGAACGGCGGCCAGCAAGCAACTTAGCAGGATGCCGCATTCGTGGGGTTCTCCGCTCGGCGTGGCGAACAGCATGGCCGGGTTATTGGTTGATGCATGTTGTAGATTATTGGCCATGCTCAGCACAATGCGGTTGACGCAACAGGTAAACATGTGTTCCTGGGCGATGCTCAATTTTTCTTCATGCCAAAGCTCGCCTACTTTTTTCAATGCCGGCAATAGAATGTCGCGCGCATATTCCAAGGGCTCGCTAGCCACCAGAGCGCGCTTCAAGAGCTGCTCGCAGCGATCGATACGATAATCCATGAGTGCGCCAATAATCCGGTCCAGCAGCGGATGCGAGGAGTCTTTATGCGAGGATTGCGCCCGTTGTTGAAGCGCGCGCAACGCTTCGCAATCCAGACCGGCAATTTTACTGATGGTATGGCCGTTGCGCGTCAGTTCGGCGAGCAGCGTCAGTTTTTCTAATTCCTGTTGCGAATACAGGCGGCGGCCATTATCGCTACGCGCCGGGCTGATTCCGGCGTAACGGCGTTCCCAGGCCCGCAAGGTTTCGGCGGGCAGGCCGGTCAAAAGAGTAATCGCTTTAATTGAATACATTGTTTATGTTTTGCATATTAAATAGTTTGACAAATATTGTACATGTGGAGTAATTTTAACGCCAGCTTAAAAACATTTAACGGATCACGCCATGACAGAAGTTGCACTCAATGCTGCGCATTTAACCGTTTCGGTCAACGAAACAGAGCCCCTTACGCTTGCCATGGATGTGGAGCGGGCCAGGCAGGATCTGCTGTTGCTGTTATTGGCGGAAGATCAAGCTTCGACGTTATTGCTCGAGCAGTGCCTGTTCCATATAAACAAGGGATCGGATATTTCTGACATCGTCAGCGACAGGTCTGTCGAACCGATTATTGTACAAGCTGCCGATTTTGTACAGCTTAGCCTCGGTCAAACTGTCCAGTATTTGTTGGAAAATCCCAGTGCCAGATCGTCGTTACTCCAGTTGCGCTTTTTGTCGGGTTTTTTAATAGAGGTATCGGGTTTGTTCATAGCCATGATCAGACAGCGACATGGCTTTAACGAATATCGCTTGAAGCTGGATCAAGCGGCTCAAAACTTACAACGGCTTAGGCAGCAAATGATCGCCGACAATGTCCGCTTGGTGGCATTTGTCGCCAACAAGCACAAAACCACTGCGCTAAGTTTCGACGATTTAGTGCAGGAAGGCGTGGTCGGTTTGATCAAGGCCGTCGACCGATTCGATCCCTATCGCGGCTACCGGTTTTCGACCTACGCGGTTCCGTGGATCAAGCAGGCCGTTTCCCGGTTGATTGTTAAGCAGGAAAAAATCGTGCGTCTGCCGGTGGCGTTGGCGGAAAGGGCCTGCGCGGTGTTTGAAGCGATGCGCAATGCTTATCTGCAAACCGAGCGTTGGCCCAGTGTCGAACAATTGAAAAAGCTATGCGATTTAAGCGAAGACGAAATCAAAACCATCAGAAGTTATTACCAAGCCACCCATTCCCTGGATGCGTCCGGCGATACCGATGAAGATGAGGGCCTAACGTTGATGGCCCGCATGAAACAGCAGCAATTTGCGCTGCCGTTGGATGAATTGATCGATCGCAATTTGGGCCGGTATCTCGGCCATGTTGTCGCGACCTTGCCGGAAAAAGAAGCGGCGATTCTGAATATGCGCTTCGGACTGAAAAATCACACGGAAATGACCTTGCAGGCCATTGCCGATCAACTACAGGTAAGCCGGGAGAGAGTCAGGCAGATACAAAACGACGCGTTAAAGAAACTTAAAAACCAGTTTGGCTGCGACCTGATGCTGTTCCTTGAGCCTAACGACAGCTACTAAAATCAAGCCGCGCCACCGCAACATGAGGAGTGATTATGTCATCAGAAAAACACAGCACCAAACAATCCCAGCAGCCGGACTGGAAGTTTGAGTTTGAAAAACACGGGAAAGCCTTTTGCCGGAAATCGGCCGACTATTTTCTCAGCCATAAAGAGCAATTGTCGCTGCCGAAAATAGGCGGCATTGCCTGCGGCGGCCTGTTGCTGATCTGGCTGGCGAGCGGCGTTTATATTATTGATGAAGGCAATCGCGGCGTGATCACCCGCTTTGGCGCTTACAGTGAAACCACTCAGCCGGGGCCGCATTGGCATCTGCCCATGCCGATCGAGAAAGTCGCGATTGTTAATGTCGAACAACAACGTTTTATTGAAGTGGGTTACCGGGATACCGGACGGGGCAGTAAGGCGGCGACCATTGCGCAAGAGTCGTTGATGCTGACCACCGATGAAAACATCGTCAACGTGCGTCTTGCCGTGCAATACCAGATTAACAATGCCAGGGATTATCTTTTTAACGTCAAGAATAACGAAGCAACGCTGAAGCAGCTGACCGAAAGCGTCGAGCGCGCAGTGATCGGCGCGAATAACATGGATTATGTATTGACCGAAGGCCGTAGCGAGATTGTCGCGCAGATCAAGCGCGACATTCAGGCCGCAATGGATGATTACAAGGCCGGGATCGTTATTGCCAGCGTCAACCTGCAAGATGCCCAGCCGCCGGAAGAAGTGCAGGGCGCATTTGAAGACGCGATTCGCGCACGGGAAGACAAACAACGCTTGATCAACGAAGCCGAAGCCTACAGCAACGAGATTATCCCCAAAGCGCGCGGCGCTGCGTCCCGCTTGTTGCTCGAAGCGGAAGCCTATGAGGCGGAGAAAGTTGCCAAAGCCAAAGGCGAAACCGAGCGTTTTGAGCAATTGCTGGTCGAATATGAAAAAGCCCCGGCGATTACCCGCAAACGTTTGTATCTGGAAGCCAGGGAAAAGTTGTTCAGCAGCACCAATAAGGTCATTGTCGATGCCGGTCAAAGCGCGCCGCAGTTGTATATGCCTTTGCAAAATCCGGCATCGCACCTGGCGGCAGAGAGTAAATCGCCGCAAGCGGAGCTCGCTGGCGAGCCTGCCGCCATTGATAAAAATAACGGCCAAAAATCGGCCGGTAACACCTTACGTCCCAGCCGGAGCAAACCATGAGCAGAATACACATATTGTTGCCCGCCAGTTTCAGCCTGTTAATACTGGCGGCCTATTTATCGGTTTTTTATGTCAACGAACATGAAAAAGCCATCTTGTTTCGTCTTGGTGAAAGGGTCGTTTCAGACTTTAAGCCGGGACTTCATCTTAAGACCCCCATCATTAATAATGTCAGTACATTTGATGCGCGTGTGCTGACCTTGGACGCCAAGTCCGAGCGTTTTCTTACCTCCGAAAAGAAGAATGTGATTGTTGATTCGTTTGCCACGTGGCAAATCGGTGATGTGGGTCTCTTTTACACCACGGTCGGCGGCGATGAATATCAAGCCAATTTACGCCTCGACCAAATCATGAAGGATGCGATGCGCAGCGAGTTCGGCATTCGCACCATCAAACAGCTGATCTCCGAAGACCGCAGCGAATTGCGCCGCACCTTGCTGGACAAACTGTCGCCGGTGGCGGCCAAGTTCGGCATTGAATTGGTCGATATTCGCATCAAGCGCATCGATTTGCCGCAGGAAGTCAGCAACTCGGTGTATCAACGGATGCGCGCCGAACGGGAACGGGTGGCGCGGGAGTTTCGTTCGCAAGGCGCGGAAACCGCCGAGCAAATCAGCGCCGAAGCCGACAAGCAAAAGCAGGTGATTTTGGCTAATGCGCGGCGCGACGGCGAAAATATTCGCGGCCGCGGCGATGCGCAATCCTCCGATATTTATGCGAAAAGTTTCGGTAAAAATCCCGAGTTTTATGCGTTTTACCGCAGCTTGCAGGCGTATCAGGCGGCGTTTGAAAAAACCCAGGATACCTTGGTGCTAAAGCCCGATTCCGATTTTTTCAAATACTTTAATAATGAAAATTGACTGTTAAGCGGAGCGGTAAAACCATGAAAATATATATGTTTCGCATTGTCGGACTGTGCGTGATCGGCGCGGTGTTATTCGGCATCGTCAACCGCACGGCCCCTGGTTATGAAGAAAACTACGCGGTGCCTTATTCGGATTTTATCGAGACGGTGCGCAGTCGCAGCGTCGCTGAGGTGGTGATCAGCGGCGTCAGTATTGAAGGCCGCCGCAGCAATGGCGAGCACTTTACCACCTACAACCCCAACGATCCGCGCCTGATAGACGAATTGTTGGAGTATGGCGTCAAAATCAAGGTGGACACGCCGCAAGTGACTTCGACTTTTATCCAGATCCTGATTTCCTGGGCGCCGATGCTGTTGCTGATCGGCTTGGCGGTTTATTTTATGCGTAAGCAAACCGGTGGCGCGGGGCAAATGGGTTTCGGTAAAAGCCGCGCCAAGTTGATGGCGGAAGATCAGATCAAGGTGCGTTTCAAGGATGTCGCCGGGGTCGAAGAGGCTAAACAGGATGTCGTGGAAATGGTCGATTTTCTTAAAGACCCCGGTAAATACGAAGTGCTGGGCGGCAAAATACCGCGCGGCGTGTTGATGGTCGGACCTCCCGGCACCGGTAAAACGCTGTTGGCGAAAGCCATTGCCGGTGAAGCCGGGGTTCCGTTTTTCTCTATCTCCGGCTCCGATTTCGTGGAAATGTTTGTCGGCGTCGGCGCATCAAGGGTGCGGGATATGTTCGTAGAAGCCAAAAAGCGCGCGCCGTGCATTATTTTTATCGACGAAATCGATGCGGTCGGCCGGCATCGCGGCAACGGCGGCATGGGCGGCGGTAATGACGAGCGCGAACAAACCCTGAACCAGTTGTTGGTCGAAATGGATGGTTTCAGCGGCAACGAAGGCATTATTGTGATCGCCGCGACCAATCGCTCGGATGTGTTGGATAAAGCCTTATTGCGGCCGGGCCGCTTCGACCGCCAGGTGCAGGTCGGCTTGCCCGACATCAAGGGCCGCGAGCAAATCCTCAAAGTCCATGCCGACAAAGTGCCGTTGGCCGATGACGTGAATATCAACGATCTGGCGCGCGGCACGCCGGGCTTTTCCGGCGCCGAGCTGGCTAATCTGATTAACGAGGGCGCGTTGTTTGCCGCGCGCAGCAATCAGCGCGTGATTACGATGAGCGATCTCGACAAGGCCCGCGACAAGATGATCATGGGCGCGGAAAAGCGCACTCTGGTGATGAGCAGGGACGATCTGTTGATGACCGCTTATCACGAAGCCGGTCATGCGATTGTCGGCCGGATCGTGCCCGATCACGACCCGGTTTATAAGGTCAGCATCATGCCGCGCGGCGGCGCATTGGGCATCACCATGTTTCTGCCGGAGCGCGACCAGTACAGCGCGGGCAAAGATAAGCTGGAAGGCCAAATCTCCAGTCTGTTTGGCGGCAGGGTCGCGGAAGCGTTGATTTACGGCAAAAACAAAGTCACCACCGGCGCGTCCAATGACATTGAACGCGCGACGCAATTGGCGCGCAACATGGTCACCAAATGGGGCTTGTCGGATCGTCTCGGGCCTATGGATTACGGCGATAACGAGGGCGGTTACATGGGGCCGCAAGCCAAGCCGATGTCAGAGAAAATGGCGCAGGTCATCGACGAGGAAATCCGCCATGTCATTGACGAGAACTATCAACGCGCCGAGCAAATCCTGAAAGACCATATCGATATTTTGCATAACATGGCGCATGCCTTGCTGGATTGGGAAACCTTGGACAAGCGCCAGATCGATGCGTTGATGCAAGGGGGGGTGATCGAACCGCCCGAGCCGGTTGTCGATGACGTTCAACCCTTGGTCGGCGAGATTGAGCTGGATCAAGGCGGCAGCAGTAAAAAACCGAAAGACTCGCAACTCGCGGCGTCTTGAATTTAACCTATTCGGTCGGCGGCTAAGCCCCGGCCATCCTATCCTCCTCTATGTGCCCTTCAAACTTGTGTGAGGGGCATCTTTTTCCATGGAGATGATCATGATAGACAAATTTTTAAATCAAAAAACGCTGCCATTGCTGAGCCTGATGTCGGCAATCAATTTTAATGGCGCGGTTATTTTTCTGCTGGTCGTCAGTCTTTTTTCGGCAGCCGGCAGTTCATTGTTTTTTGACAATAACAGCGAGCTGTATGGGCCGTTGGCCGGTAACTTGCGTTTGATGCTGATTTATTTAACGTTAAGCCAATTTGCCGGGTATTGTTTTTGCAGTTACAGCCAAAACTATCGTCCATTGCTGCCAATAGGGCTGTTTTGGCTGTTGCTGATGGGTTCAATCGAGTTTTACGGTATGGTAAACCAGATACCGATAGATGAAGACTACGGCCGGCTTTTTCTGTATTTGGGTTTGTCTAATTTGTTTTATGGCGGGTCGATGGTTCTAAACGGGGCTCGGTGCCGGGATATTGATTGAAACCTCGCAGATGCTGTAAATGGCCTTGAAATGTGCAGTCATAACCCAATGCGGCTATTTCCCGTTAGATGACCCGTAAAAGCGCTCTTGTCAGTAGTGATTTCAGGTCTCGTCGAGCATCGGTAATGATATGGATGTAGAGGACGTCCTGCCGCACTTCATAAATGATGCGATTCATTCCTGAAATAGCCTGCCGGTATTGACTGAGGTTTAACGTCTCGAACTCTTCCGGAATGGAGCCGGCGTGAGGAAAGGTTTTCAGGTTGCGGATAACCGCTTTGATCTTGTCATAGATGCTCTGCCAGGCCTCAATGGCGAAGTTTTTGACGATGTAACTTTTCAGTTCTTTCAGGTCATGCTCAGCCGAGTCGAGTAGGACGACTTTCATATTCATTATTTGTCCAGTTCGGCAAATACATCCTCGGCATCACGGAATTTGCCTTGCTCGATCTCGCGATTTCCAAGCGCCAGAATTTTCAACAGAGCAAGCGTTTGTTCCTGTTCCTCATAGCTCTTAACATCCATGACAACAAGCTTTGGCCTCGCCGTTTTGGGTGATCAACAAAGGCTGGCGTTTTTCCGAAAGTTCTCTGACAATCTCGGCGGTGTGACTCTTGAGGTAGCTGATGGGCTTGATTTGGGATGAAAATTTCATGTGTTATTGTCCTGATTGAACCAATAGGACCGGTATTAGTCTTCATTAAGTCTTGCATCTAGGATTGTTGAAGCGCTGTTTGATTTGGATTTGGCCGCTCCATAGGTGGCGCTTTAAAAATTAGTTATGTTTTAACCGGCTATTTTCGAGCCAAGCGAGTCTATCGGTTTAGATCCTTAAACGGTCAATGTCGGTTTAGGGTATTATTTCGGTCAATCCAATGTTCAGTTTCTATATTGTTCAACCAGAATAAAGGCTTTTTCAAGGCGCGATTAAAAAGACCGGATACCAAGATGAACGCACTTACTCAACTCCATGTAGATATCGAAGCGCGCGTTAGCGCTATCCGTGACGATAATCTCGATTGGCTATGCCGTATGGGCTGCGACGGCTGTTGCCGACGGCTTGCTGAAGTGCCCCGGCTCACGGCGGCGGAATGGGATTTGCTGCGGGACGGACTGGCCGCGTTGCCTTCGGAGCGGCTTCTGGAAATTGGCCGGAACATCGCCGCGCTGGACGAGCAGCCATTACGGCCCATTGTCTGCCCGTTGCTGGACCGGTCGGCGGGAGCTTGCCTGGTCTACGTCCACCGCCCGGTGGCTTGCCGCACGTACGGGTTTTATGTACAGCGTGATCAGGGACTTTATTGTAAGGGCATTCAGTCGCGCGTGGCCGGTGGCGCTTTGGGCGACGTGGTGTGGGGCAATCAGGATGCTATTGATCGCCGCCTCGGCAGTCTGGGCGAGACCCGCGATTTGACCGAGTGGTTCGCGCGCTGGAAGGCGGTCGGGTACATGCCTTGAAAGGCACCGCATTGTCCGCAGAATATCAATCTCCGATAAGAGCCTTAGGGCATGTTCATTTGTTACGGACCATGCGTAATATCAGTTATCAGGTCAAATCTGAATGCATCGTGCTTAGGGCAAGCGCCCGATACCGTTCCAAATCCTCCGGCGTGTCCAAATCCCACTGTGCGTTCAGTTCGTGATGGCGAAGCTTATAGCGTTCAATGCGCTTGCGAGTTTGGTCGAGCACTCGCGCCGTTCCCCAGTGCATGTTATCAAAGAGTTCCGGATGGGGCCGGTTGAGTCCGATCAGCACGTAGCCGCCATCTTCGGCGGGAGCTATCGTGACTTCATTGCCCTGATTTAAGGCGGTTAATGCGTGTTCCAGATCCTGTTCTGTTAATGACGGGCAATCGCAGCCCATCAACAAGGCGTGGGAGTAGTCGGCAAGCGCCGAGCAAAAAGCGTGGTGCATGCGTTCGCCTAAATCGGCTCCTTGTTGTTGCCGGAGAGCGAGCGGGTAAGCTGCCGCCGATGCGGTAAAAAATGCATGATCGGTTGTAGGGGAACACCAGAGTTGTACGGGGCATAAGTTGCTTAGTGTCGCCCGTTGCAGCGTTTTTATACTGAGTTCGATATGAAGTTCTGCGGCCTGTTCGGCAGTTAACTTCGGGATTAGGCGAGTTTTAACCTGGCCGGGAATCGGGGCTTTGCAGAAAACCATCAGGGCGGCGTTGGGATATTTGTAAGTCATAATGCGGGTGAGATGCCGGTTGCCCTTATATGCGTCAACTTAATCAATAAAATATAAATGGATTAATTAATTCACCACGAAGACACGAAGAACGCGAAGTTTTTATCTTGGTTTCCCTTCGTGTTCTTCGTGTCTTCGTGGTGATATGTTTTAAATCGATCCTACGGGGTTTGAATGAATCACCGTTTCCGCAACGCCTTAAACGGCAACAGCAATAACTGCGCAAAGCCTAATTCATGAAGCTCGCGAAAAGGCTTTAAACCAAGAGTCATAGCTGTCTGAGACTGCCTGGGTTCGGCAACATAGGTTTTGCATAGCCTGTCCCAGCAGGAAATAGAAAAGCCGTAATTGCTGTCGGTTTCGGCCGGAATCGTCGAATGATGGATGCGGTGCATGTCCGGGGTGATGATCAGCCAACGCAGTTTTTTATCGATCGCCGGTGGGATGTTGATGTTGCTGTGGTTAAAGGTCGCCGCGCCGTTGAGGATAATCTCAAACGCGATGACCGCTAACGGGTTCGCGCCGATTAAAACAATGCACAGCACTTTGTACAGCATCGAAATCATGATTTCCAACGGGTGAAAGCGCACGGCGGTGGTGGCGTCGAATTCCAGGTCTGTGTGATGCACTTGATGTAAGCGCCAGAGCAGCGGCCATTTATGCGACACGATGTGCTGGCAGTAAATGGCGAAATCAAGAAACAGTAAAGTTACGATAATCGATAGCCATTCGGGGGCTGTCAGCTGGTTTAACAGGCCGTAACCTTGGCCTGCGGCGCTGACGGCGCTCAGATAGGCAAGACCGCCGAGGCTTAAGCGCATGACCGCGATGTTAAATAGGGCAAGTCCCAGATTGACCGGCCAGCGTTGCTTGCGGCTGATGTGCCGGATTCTTCTGGGGCTGATATATTCCCAGCCGATCATGATGCAGAAAATGCCCAGCGCTATGGATAAACGGATTACGGTTTCCAAAACTGCCCCCTGTAATAAAGTGCGGCCAATGATTGCGGGTCTGTGCCAAAGCAGTAACGCAGGCGTAAACTCCACATCAGCAGTATAGTCCTGTAAATGCCGTAACGCTCCCATCTTCGGCCGGAGCTGGTAGCCTTGGCGTTGAGACAAATCGGCGGGCTGATTTTTTTTAGCGCCTTGCTCAAGGCGATGTCTTCCATCAAAGCAATTTCGGGATAATGGCCAACGGTTGCAAACGCTTCTTTTGTGGCAAAAATGACTTGGTCGCCGGTGGCGATGCCGGTCAGGCGGGAACGCCGGTTCATCATCCAGGCGATGACTTTCAACATGAAATGGTCGCCGCTTAATCGAATATCGAAACGGCCCCATTGCCTGCTGCCGAGATGTTGTTCGATCAGTTGCAAGGCGTTTTCAGGTAAATAGGTGTCGGCGTGCAGGAAGATTAATATTTCTCCGTTTGCATGGCTTGCGCCGATGTTCATTTGCCGGGCGCGGCCTTTTGCCGAGCTGATGATTGTGTCGGCCAAGTGGGCGAGAGGGAAATTGATAACCGGCTGGTTTTCGGTGGCGTCAACAACGATGATTTCGCAGTTATTGCGTAAAGGCTGCAATGGGAGCAGGCACGAAGCAATGGTTTGCTCTTCGTTCAGGGTCGGGATGATGATTGAGAATTTCATTGGATGAGGGGTATTCCGCTAACTCCGCTAGTTTCCAAGCTCAAGAGACTGTGAAAGAATTATCCAAAATCAGTTTAAGAGCATATTCACCACGAAGGCACGAAGAGCACAGAGAAAAATAATTGATTTTAATTCAATGTATTGAAAACTTCGTGTCTTCGTGATGAACATCTTTGATGTTGTTCTAAAGCGAATACTTTCACAGTCTCTCAAGCTTTGGGTTCCCAATCTGGAGATTGGGAGCCGGCGTTCAATGCTTTTTTATCACGAAGACACGAAGTTTTATTTCTTCGTGCTCTTCGTGTCTTCGTGGTGAATAAAACCACAATCACCCCGTTTGATGCTGCAAAGCCGCCCTGACACACCGCAAAACGCCATAACTGTATTGTCCGTCAAACAGCTCATAAACCGGCTTAAGCGCGTTCCGTTGCTCTTCAGGTAAGTTGATAATAGCTTCTTCTATCCGGCTGATTTCCTGCTCGGGCAATTCAACCACGTCGGCCAGCACCAACATGCCCTGTTCCAAAGACTGGGCCAGATGCCCGTAAATAGTCGTTTCTTGCAGCTCTCGTTGCCGGGCGATCTGTTTTACGCTGTAACCCAAGCGGAATAAGGCGACCGATTCGGCCATGGTATCCGACAGGCCAATCGGCCCGTTGCTAATGTCGGTAAATTCCTTAATCACCGCCAAGAATTCATCGGCGTAAAGTTCCAATTTACGCTCGCCGACACCGGACAGCAGGCTCATTTGCTGCCGATTGGCCGGCTTGGCTTCCAGCATCGCCATCAAGGTCGCGTCATGAAAAATAACATAAGGCGGTACGTCCTGGGCGTCGGCAATCATCTTGCGCTTCGCGCGCAAAGCATTCCACAACAGGGTATCGTCAGCTTTGGCAAACTCCCGGTTGGTTTTCTTGCCGCCGCTTCGACCGCGTTCAGGTTTTGCAGGTTGCAAATCCTTACGCAGCATCAGTTGCTGCTCGCCGCGTAAAATAGGCCGACAGGCTTCGGTCAGTTGCAGTGCGCCAAAGCGGTCGAAATCGACGGCGACCAAACCCCGTGCGACCAGTTGCCGGAATACCGAATGCCATTGCTGTTCATCAATGTCCGTGCCGATGCCGAATGTAGACAGCTTATCGTGCGCGGCTTTTAAAATCCGTTCGGTAGTCTTGCCGCGCAATACGTCGATCAAATAGCCGACGCCGTAGCGTTGCTGGGTGCGGTGGATGCAGGATAGCGCTTTTTGTGCGGCCAGCGTTCCGTTCCAGGTATTGACAGGTGCCAGGCAGGTGTCGCAGTTGCCGCAAGGCTGCTCAAGAATGTCGCCGAAATAAGCCAGCAAGGCCTGACGGCGGCAATGAACCTGTTCGCACAAGGCCAGCATAGCATCCAGTTTGTGGTATTCAACGCGTTTATGCGCTTCATCGGCATTGGAGTCCTGAAGCATTTTCCGCAAGGTGATCACATCCTGCAAACCGTAAGCCATCCAGGCGTTGGCGGGCAATCCGTCGCGTCCGCCCCTGCCGGTTTCCTGATAATAGGCTTCAACGCTTTTGGGTAAATCCAGGTGTGCGACAAAACGCACATTGGGCTTGTCGATGCCCATGCCGAACGCGATGGTCGCCACAATCACCAAACCTTCTTCCATTAAAAACTGGTGTTGGTGCTTGGCGCGCAAACCGGCGTCCATCCCGGCATGATAGGGCAGTGCGTTGACGCCTTTGGTTCTGAGCCATTCTGCGGTGTCATCGACTTTTTTACGCGACAGGCAATAAACAATCCCGGCGTCGCCGGCGTGTTCGGAGCGGATAAAATCGATCAACTGGTCGCGGGCATTTTGTTTTTGTACGATCCGGTAGCGGATGTTGGGGCGGTCGAAGCCGCCAAGATAGAGCCGGGCCTGTTCCAGGTTGAGGCGTAGTTTGATTTCTTCGCGGGTTTTGTCGTCAGCCGTTGCGGTCAACGCGATGCGGGGAATATCGGGGAAACGCTCATGCAGCAGGGAGAGCTGAAGGTAATCGACTCGGAAATCGTGCCCCCATTGGGAAACGCAATGCGCCTCGTCAATCGCAAATAGAGCGATTTTGATGCGTTCGAACAGTGCGCCGGTACGCGCCGAAGTCAATCGTTCCGGCGCTATGTACAGCAAATCCAGCTCGCCGTTAAGCAGCTGCTGCTCGATGATTCGGGATTGTTCAAGCGATAAGGTTGAATTGAGGAACGCGGCTTTTACGCCCAATTGCAGCAAGGCGTTGACTTGGTCCTGCATCAATGCGATCAGCGGTGAAATTACGATGCCTACGCCGGGCCGAATCAGGGCTGGAATCTGGTAGCACAACGATTTGCCGCCGCCGGTCGGCATTAAAACCAGCGCATCCTGTCCGGCTATCAGCTGTTCAATGACGTCCTGTTGCGAGCCTCTAAATTTATCGTAACCAAAAACGGTTTTGAGTATTTCTATGGGTTTGTTATTCATAATGCCTGGTTTGATCGGCTTAAATAATCATGGTTTTGCGTATGCATTATTGAGTAATTCATCCGGTTCAGGCGTCTGATTCAGAAATTTTAAAGATTTTATTTTACTTTAAACGGTGTCTTAATAAATCAAACAAAATATTGGTAAGTTGAATATAACAGCCGATTGAGGCCTTATCGCCTAAAAATTATTATTTTGCCGATTAAAATCGTGCCTATCCATCGCCGCGGTCCATTTATCGAGTAGCGCTTGTGCAGGCGATAGGAAAAAATGTTGTCGTAATTACGGTGGATGGTTTCTTCAACTCTTACGATGGGCCTGTTTGGGCAGTGTAAAAAAAGCTGAAATCACGTTTTTACATAAATATTGAGGATAAAAATACTGTGTTTATGTAAAAAAGATAGGTCATGTTGTTTTGGTAGTGATTAAGAGGCGTCTTAGCTGGAAGAAATATGAGGAGGTTGTATCGTCTCGGATATATATAATAAAGTTTGTGCAGTTTACATGTATATTTCCCTCATTCGGCTGTTATCGGTGTACCAACGCAGAACATTGACTATTGGGCATTGACATCGGTCCCCTTTCTACTTTAAAGTTGCGTTCGCATAAAGAGTAAGTAACTAAAATTATAACTATTACTATAACCCATCGGAGCACGCATCATGGCAAAACCATTAATACAAATGGCATTAGATTCATTGGATTTCGACCAAACAGTAGGCCTTGCTACCTTAGTAGCTCCTTACGTTGATATATTTGAAATCGGAACCCCATGTATCAAATATAACGGACTTAACTTGGTTAAAGAATTAAGAGCAAGATTCCCAGAAAAACTACTTTTAGTCGACCTTAAAACTATGGACGCAGGCGAGTACGAAGCAACACCTTTCTATGCGGCAGGTGCTGATATTGTTACTGTTCTTGGCGTGTCTGGTCTTGCAACTTGCGCAGGCGTTATCAAAGCAGCAAATGCACACGGTGCAGAAGCGCAAATCGACCTGATTAACGTTGAAGACAAAGTAGCCTGTGCTCGTGCAACTGTTGAAGCAGGCGCGCAAATTGTAGGTATTCACACTGGTCTGGATGCGCAAGCAGCAGGTCATACGCCTTTCGCTGATTTGAACGACATCGCAAGATTAGGCTTAAACGTCAGAATTTCTGTTGCCGGTGGCATTAAGCCGTCAACTGTACAAGATGTGGTTCGTGCAGGCGCAAACATCATCGTTGTTGGTGCTGCAATCTATGGCGCGGCTTCACCTGCTGATGCAGCGCGTGAAATTCGCGAATTGGTTGACGCGGTATAATTATGCATCAGCAACTTATCATAGAAAAGATTTCAGGTGTTCTTGAAGCTACAGATGATACGTATGATGTAAAGTTGACCCAATTGCTTGATAGCGCCAAGCGTATATTTATTGCGGGTGCGGGGCGATCCAAGCTGGTTGGTAATTTCTTTGCGATGAGGCTGGTTCACGGCGGCTACGATGTCAGTGTCGTAGGTGAAATTGTGACACCGAGCATTAAAAACGGTGATTTGTTGATCATTATTTCCGGATCCGGAGAGACAGAGCAATTAATAGCATTCACTAAAAGCGCAAAAAAAATAGGTGCTAACATCGTTTTGATCTCTGCGAAAAATAGTTCAACCATTGGCGATTTGGCAGATGCGGTATTTCAAATCGGTAGCCCGGAACAATATGGTAAGATTTTAGGGATGCCCATGGGGACTGTGTTTGAGCTGTCTACCTTGTTATTTTTAGAGGCAACTATTTCTCATATCATTCATGATAAGGGGATTGCTGAGGAAGTAATGAGAGAAAGGCACGCTAATTTAGAATAGCGGCACAGGAACGAGTGGCTATGACCACTCGTTCTAATCCTTGCGCAAGATAAGCGCCGAAAGAATATGTTGTGACAGCGTCGATCAGGCTGAAAATTCACCATTTAGTAATCTAATAATAGTAAGGAGAAGAATATGACTTCGCGTCGAGAATTAGCGAACGCCATACGCGCTTTGAGCATGGATGCCGTGCAGAAAGCAAACTCTGGGCATCCAGGCGCACCTATGGGCATGGCGGACATTGCAGAGGTGTTATGGAATGATCACCTGCGCCACAACCCATCTAATCCGAAATGGTCAGATCGTGACCGTTTTGTTCTTTCCAACGGTCACGGTTCAATGCTGATTTATTCACTATTGCACTTGAGTGGCTATGATTTGCCTATGAGTGAATTGGCCTCTTTCCGTCAACTACATTCAAAATGTGCGGGACATCCTGAATACGGTTATGCGCCAGGCGTAGAAACAACCACAGGACCGTTGGGACAAGGTATTGCCAATGGTGTTGGTTTTGCGATGGCTGAAAAACTGCTTGCAGACCAATTCAACCGTCCAGGTCATAAAATCGTTGATCACCATACCTATGTATTCATGGGCGATGGCTGTTTGATGGAAGGTATTTCTCATGAAGCCTGTGCATTAGCGGGTACTTGGGGATTAGGTAGCTTGATTGCTTTCTGGGACGATAACGGTATTTCCATTGACGGCCATATTGAGGGCTGGTACACGGATGATACAGCAAAACGTTTTGAAGCTTACGGTTGGCATGTGCTGTCAGTAGACGGACATAATCCTGAAGAAATAAACAAAGCAATTGTCATGGCTAAAGCGATGACTGATATGCCTTCGTTAATCTGCTGCAAAACAACCATTGGTTTTGGATCGCCAAACAAAGCGGGCACTCATGAATGTCATGGTGCGGCTTTGGGTCAACCTGAAATTAATTTGACTAAAGCGGCTTTAGGCTGGGATCACGAAGCATTTATCATTCCAGACGATGTTTATGCAGGTTGGGACGCTAAAACAAAAGGCGCGAGAGCCGAAGCGACATGGGATGCGAAATTTGCAGCCTATGCGGCAGAGTATCCGGAATTAGCTGCAGAGTTCAAACGCCGTATGGCGGGTGAATTACCAGCTAATTGGCAAGCAGCGGCTGATGCATTGATTGCTGAAACCAACGCAAAAGCAGAAAATCTTGCCACACGTCAATCTTCACAAAAAGTAATTGGCGGATTAGCTCCCACATTGCCTGAATTTTTAGGTGGTTCTGCGGACTTAACAGGCTCCAACTTAACCAGTTGTGGAAGTTTCAAACACGTTAGCGGTAAAGAGCCTGGAAATTACATCTCTTACGGTGTGCGTGAGTTTGGCATGTACACTATTATGAATGGTATGGCGTTACATGGAGGCTTATTGCCTTTCGGTGGAACATTCCACATGTTCTCCGATTATGCGAAAAGCGCTTTGCGTATGGCCGCGTTAATGAAAATTCGCACCATTGCTGTTTTGACTCATGACTCTATTGGTCAAGGGGAAGACGGTCCAACGCATCAGCCGATTGAGAATACTTCTGCTATGCGTTACATTCCAAATATGGATGTTTGGCGACCTGCCGATACCACAGAAACAGCAGTTTCCTGGGTAATGGCGGTTGAACGCATGACCGGGCCTTCAAGCTTAGTGTTAAGCCGTCAAGGCTTGCCGTTCATAGCGCGTACTGATGAACAAATCTCAGCTATTCGCAAAGGGGCATATGTTATTTCTGAAGCCGCTGGCAATGCTCAAGTTATTCTGATTGCAACCGGTTCAGAAGTTGATTTAGCAATAAAATCACAAGCAGCTTTAGCAGAAAAAGGAATTCAAGCGCGTGTTGTTTCAATGCCATCAACAAATGTATTTGATCGTCAAGACCAAGCTTATAAAGACAGCGTATTAACACCCGGTGTAAAACGTGTTGCGATTGAAGCAGGTATTACTGATTTCTGGCGTAAATATGTTGGCTTAGAAGGCGCTGTTGTCGGTATCGATACTTTCGGTGAATCTGCACCTGGCGGCGTGTTAATGAAACACTTCGGCTTTACTGTTGAAAACGTTGTTAAAAACGTAGAAGCGGTACTTTAATTTTAAAGGCCATATTTGCGTTGTTGCTTATTGAGAAGACTTAATGAATGCCTGTTTAGCTCATTATTTAGTATTTATAGATCAATAACGCAACAACGCGTATGGCTACTCTAAAAACAACGCATAGAGGGGGATTCACACGTGAAAATGAATAATTTAACGAATGGTTTAGTTGCTACGCTGTTATTAGCCAGTCCCATAGTAGGGGCGGAAACAGAATATCCGGCAGCGGACTTTAAGCCAAAAGTAATTTATCAAGATGTTGACAGCAACAAGTCTGCGGCGGCACCGACTAAACAAGCCAAAGCTGTAGAGGCTGATTCAAAATATCCAGCGGCAGATTTTGAGCCAAAGGTTCTATACAAGGATGCCGATTATAAACCTAGCAAACTTACCGCAACATCATCGACACCAGAACGGGCTACGACAACTGAGGCAGTGCCAAGTGAAGCGGTAAAAGTCGAAGAAGAGTCAATGATGACTTACTTGCTTGGGTTAGTTGCTTTTGCTGTGGCCGGGTATTTGTTCTTTACTAAGCGCGAAACGAAAGTCAAAACAAGCGAATCAAGATCGTATACAGGTCATGCCAGTGGACTTTCCGGTGTTGCTCGATACCTGAGAAAACATAATATGGGTGCTCTAACCGGTGTTGCCAGATATTTAGAAAGCCAGGTTATATCTGAAAAAAGCTCAGCGGCAACAAGTAGCGTTGAAAAGTACCTTGAAAAACAAGCTAAATCTGCAAAAGAAAAATCAGTACAAGCCGGAACCGGAGTTGAAAAATACATGCGCGACCGGGGGTGATAAGTGGATCAAAACTATTTGATCAATTTAGTATCTGGACTGTTTGGGTCTAAAAAGCAACTTGAAACTGGAAGCAGTCTTACCCGCGCATATCTGGCTGAGCCAAGCAGACTGACCGGAGTTGCTAGGTATTTGAAAAGCCAGGAAGTTCTGCCGGTGCTAAGCGGCGTTTCTAGGTATCTGAAAAACATGGAAGAGATGTTGGCAGCCAATGAGGTTGCTAACCTCTTGGAGCATCATCAGGAAGAAGTATCAACAGCCCAAGAGGTTGTTGATCACTTTGAAAATCAAGAAGAAGCGTTATTAGCGGACGATTGTCAAGAGATTGAAAGCCGGCAAGAATCAGTATCCAGTGTTGCCAAGTACTTGGAGAAACTGGATCAGTTTCCTGTAAGCAGCGTAGCAAAATATATGGCAAGACAAGCTATATGTGCAAAAAAAGCGCCGAAAATAAGCGGTGTTGCGAAGTACATGACAAAGCATGCTGACACAAAAAGTGCATTTGTAGCAAGTAGTGTTGCGAAATATGTCGAAAAACAAGCGAAGTCGCCTGTTATCAGCAGCGTTTCTAAGTATTTAATAAAGCAGTCTATATCAGCCAGAAATACAGCAGCGGCAACGAGAGTCGGTAAATATATTGAAGACGAGTCTATCGCCATGAGAAAGGCTGCTGCCGCAGCTATAGTTGCCAGGTATTTGGATGAGCAACGCCTACTTGCTAAAGAGCAAGAAAAAGAACAAGAAATAGAACGGCAGTTGGCGAGAGAAAAAGAGATGCAAAAGGCGCAGGAAAGAGCCTCTGCTGCGGCGGCGACAACCGGAGTAGCTAGGTATTTGGAAGAGCAGGCAATTTTGGCGAAAGAAAAACCGCCCATAAGCGGTGTTTCCAAGTATGTGGCAAAACAAATTGTATCTAGAACAGAGGCGCCTGTTTTAAGTGGCGTTGGAAAGTACGTAGCAAGGCAAGCAGTTAAAGAAAAAGAAGCTCCGATTGTAAGTGGAGTTGCTAGATATGTAGAAAGAGAGGCGGTGGCTGCAAAGACAATGCATAAAGTAAGTGGAGTGGCCAAGTATATAGAAAAAAAAGCAGTAGTTCCGGTGACCACTGGTGTTTCTAAGTATATGATACGAAAAAGTATTTTTGCAAAAGCAACCTCAGAAAAAGCGTAACTCGTCTGAGAGGAGATAGTAAAGGGTTGGATGTTTTGAGTGAGTCGAAGAATCTCTATGGGAGATAGCGCTCATCGTTGCGATCATGTAAGTAATCAGGGAGTTTGTACGAGAATAACGTTTAATTAATTCAGCTTGTATTATAGTGCATGGAAAGATTTAATAAGCATTACATAGTAAATCCACTGATAGATATATTAGTTATTGGCGGAACCTCCTGATTTGACTAGGATATGTGGAAGCAATTGTAGATGCTAGTTTAAATTTATGCCCAAAACGAATAAATTAAATTTGGGGTTCTGCGAAAAACGATTCATTAAAAGTAATCGCTTTTAGTTCATATTGGCGGTCGTTTGTTGGAGTTTTTTTGACGAATAATTACTGCTGCTCACGAATACAATCTTATCTCTATAATTATATTGGATGTCATACATGCATATTCTAAATGTATTTTAGAATATTATGCGTGTAGTATGTCTTGATTTTTTAAATTTTAAAATAAAAAGGAGCCTCTAATGGCGAAGACTTTACTTGAACAACTGAGAGAAATGACCGTAGTGGTTGCTGATACTGGTGATATCCAGGCTATTGAAACTTTCAAACCTCGAGATGCGACGACTAATCCTTCATTGATTACTGCTGCTGCTCAGATGCCTCAATATCAAGGAATCGTTGATGACACTCTAAAAGGTGCCAGAGAAACCTTAGGTAAAGATGCATCCTCAGCACAAGTGGCTACGCTTGCTTTTGAACGTTTGGCCGTTTCTTTCGGACAGAAGATTCTTGAAGTTATTCCAGGGCGAGTTTCCACTGAAGTAGATGCTCGTCTTTCATTTGACACCGATGCCAGCGTCCGTGTAGGTCGTGAACTGATTGCCATGTACGAAGCGCAAGGCGTTTCGCGTGAACGTATTTTGATCAAAATTGCCGCAACTTGGGAAGGCATACAAGCTGCCGCTATTCTCGAAAAAGAAGGTATCCACACCAACCTGACTTTGTTATTTGGTCTGCATCAGGCCATTGCTTGCGCTGAGAACGGAATTACCCTGATTTCACCTTTCGTTGGACGCATTCTGGATTGGTACAAAAAAGATACGGGTCGTGATTCTTATGCTCCAGCTGAAGATCCGGGCGTACTGTCAGTTACAGAAGTCTACAACTACTATAAAAAATTCGGCTATAAAACCGAAGTTATGGGTGCCAGCTTCCGTAACGTGGGCGAGATAGTTGAATTGGCAGGCTGTGATTTATTGACTATTGCGCCATCTTTGTTAGCTGAGCTTCAGTCAACTGAAGGTACGCTGGAACGCAAGCTGGATCCAGAAAATGCAGCCAATGCGGCAATTGAAAAAATAACTATTGATAAGGCGACTTTTGATCGTATGCATGCTGAAAACCGCATGGCTTCTGAAAAGCTCGCAGAAGGTATCGATGGCTTCACTAAAGCGTTAGAGTCGTTAGAAGGGATTCTTGCGGCACGACTGGCGACTTTGGAGGGCTAAGAAGTTTTAATCCACCCGGCGATCTTCCCTATTTATAAGCCGGGTGGCTGTTGATGTCATCTATAAAATAGCTCGTAGCGGCAAGTATTTAGGCTACTAAAAGGCTATGTCATTATTGTCTATAGTAGTGCAGGCTTCGCCTGCACTGGCAAGCAAAGCTTGAGCTCCTGCGCTTCTTTTAGAATTAATTGATGTTATGCATTGTGTAACAGATGATGGGGTACGCTTACGGCGGAATTTTCTTCTGCGGGAACAATCTCATTTCAGGCAATGATCGGCAGTGCTTAAATGATCGGCAGTGCTTAATAGCCATAGTAGGTAACAGCCGTAAATAAAAAATTTGAAAAGCGCGGTAACTGAGTTAAATTCTAGCCTTAATTCAACTTTGTATTCGTTGCGTGTTATGCGGAGGCTTCTCGGCAGCGAGTCAAAATACTGAGCACGCAAATTTATGGTTTTATCGCATTGGTAATGTGTTTATTGCGAAAATAATATCTGCTAATATTCTGATCGAACCGGTTTTAATTTGGCTGCCGGGCAACTTAAGGTGTTATGTTTCGTAGAACCACCTCAATGCGAAATTTAACTGAATAATAAGTGAGGTGAATTTTGGAAATATATTATGAACAATCTTACAGCGCTTTCAATAAGTATTGCCGGTTTGGCTGGCTTAGCAACATTTTTGGCCGTGGGGCCTCTTAGTGGGATCTTTTTTATATGGGCGGCAACCATTGCATGGGCTGCTTACTTTTTTCTGGGAGCCACTCAGGAAGCGTTAAAAAATACCATTGTCTGTGGAATTTTCGGCGTATTCATGGCTTGGTTGGCGGCTATTCAAATCACTACTATTCCATCGACAGCAATTCTCGGCTTCCCGTTTTGGGCCGCTGTGACTGTAACTTGCTCAGTCGTCGTTATGTGTCTTGCTGCGAATATTCCAGCTCTTGCGACTATACCCGCCAGCGTGCTTGGCTATTCATCTACGTTTGCATATTTGCTACAAACTCCCGGCAAATTGACTAAAGATATTCTGTTGAGTATTTCTTTGGATAATCCTTTAATTGTGATATCTATCTCAATTGTAGTTGGTACTTACTTTGGTCTGTGGTCGGGACAGTTGAGTGCAAAATTAACCAAATAACTTAACGGATGGCTGTGAGTTTAAGCCGAGTGATAAGTTGTTTCTGATAGTATTTTGCCTTTCTGGTCGTCTTTCATCGTTGTATTCAATTATTTTTTACGATACAAGGCGGCCAGTTTTCTAAAAAAGGGTGGATCGGACATAAGGGACATCTGCCACAATCGCGCTGGAAAAATATTCATCAACAAAGTGATTTTTTGAGTGCGCTTTAAAATTTCATACACCGAAAATTTAAAGCGCTCATAGAATCGGTTCTTTCTTCTCGACCTTTTGGGTTTTGTTTGTTCGTCAATGCCTTATATTGTTTTAGGCGCTGGCCTTATCAAAAATACTTCAATCTTACTTCTTCATTTCCTTTTCGTACAAATTTATCGATAACAATGTTTATCTATACAGGGCATCGATTCAACATCAGTAAATATTTCATGCCACTCGAGAACAAAGTTTATCTAAGCTCGGTTAGTCGCTGCTTAATATAGGTTGTAATAGATTCTTTCAGAGTGTTTTTGTTTAGCGCTTGCTGGTAGGCTTCGCGAGTAAGTTTTGGATTGCCGAGCTTTTCTTGTGATAGGGCTAGACCCAGCCAGTTTTCGGCTTTATCCGGATTGACATTTACCAGTTTTTGATAGACTTTAGCTGCCTTATCAAAGGATTGTAGCTGTTGATAGGTTGCAGCCAATAAAGATAAATAGGTTTCATTAGAGCTGTTTGTTAAGTCAATACGCTGTAGCGTTTCAAGCGCACCGGAGGGTTTTTTTTGTTGCAGATAAAGCTGAGCGCGGGTGTTTATAAATTGTAGGTTATCAGGAAATAAAATTAAGCTTTGATCAAGAAACTCGGCTGTTTTGTCAACCTGGCCTTGATGGTGTAATGTTTTAGCCAATAATAGTCGAGCTTTGAGATGTCGCGGATCAAGCTTAAGGGCCTGTTCCAATTTATAAGCTGCCGAAAAATCTTCAGAATTATTTTCTGCCTGATGATAGAGTAAATCCGCTTGTTGTTTAGCGCTTGTTGATTCGATTAAAGCCGGTTTAGAGGCAATGGGCATTTTTTTAATGGCTGGTTCGGCGACAATCTCAGGAGCGGCTGGAACCGTTTGAACTGGCGGTTTTTGTTGAATCGTGGGCGCTGGCAAGACGGTCGGTGCGGGTTGGGCCACTGAGGCGAGCTGAAGTATTGCATCTTTCGAGGGTTGAAGCTCTATTTTGGGCACAGGGTCGGTAACGGCATTTGGGGCAGCCAATATCTTTTCATAAGGTGCAATAGGAACCGGGTCTTTTTTAATGTTATCGGCAATAATTACAGGAGGCGTTTTTGTCAGCGTTTTAATGTATTGATATGCTGAATAAGTTCCGCCCGTAACAATAATTGCCAATAGGCCCCAGAGCAGGAACGATTTTTTTGACGGTAAAGGTTGCGTGACTTGCACATTGCGTTGCAGCGTTGGTGGTGTATTGTTTGAAGTATTGCGACTTTCCAGGTCGCGCAGCATTTGGTTGATCAGGCTCATAATATAGATGCCATGTGTAGCCATATGTAGCCGGCAATCGCAAGTAACAATGGCAGTAAGTAACGCTTACGGGAGCTAAAAAATTTAAATTGTGTGTTGGTGTCTTCGGTGTCCAGAGCGGCTAGATAAACCTGTTTTATGCCTATTGATGAAAGGCCTTTGCCATAAGCTGACAGCATCGCTTTATTGGCCAAAATATTAATCAGTCTGGGTACGCCCCGGCTATAGTGGTGCATGGCTTTGATAGCAAGCCCGGAAAAAATACTTAGGTTGCCCATGCCGGCAATACGCAACCGATGACTAATATAATCGGCAACGTTTTGCGGCGTGAGCGGCTTAAGCGCGTAACTAAAGGTGATGCGTTGTCTAAGCTGCCGGATGGCCTTGTTACGCAGTTGTTCATCAAGTTCAGGTTGGCCGAATAACACGATTTGCAGCAGTTTTTGTTTTTCGGTTTCCAGATTGGTAATAAGTCGTAATGTTTCTAATGTCTCAATCGACATGGATTGGGCTTCATCGATAATTAGCACTGGTTTTTTACCGTTAACGGCGCTATTGATTAAAAAGTCATTAATGAGTTTCATCAGTCCGTTTTGTCCGATATGCCGTGAGTACTCAATCCCCATTTCATCGGCAACTGCCATCAGCAAACCCACCGGTGGTAAGTGTGGGTTGGGAATATACGCCGTCTCGAAAGGCTCTGATAATTCATTGAGCAATTTGCGGCAGAGCATGGTTTTGCCGGTACCGACATCGCCGGTAATTTTGATAAAGCCTTCGCCGTTATGTAAAGCAATCAGTAACACATTGAGCGCTTCTAAATGAGAGGGAAGCTCACAAAAGAATTGAGTGTCGGGTGTTAAACCAAATGGCTGACTATTGAGGCCAAAGTGCGTTTTATACATAAATAACGTTGAAAATATTTTTTATGAAAATATTGCCACTATTGTGGCTCGGGTTGTATTGCTGCTCTTGCATAATGCCATGGGGGCGGTTGCACAAGTAGCTGTAGAAAAATTAAGCATTTTAGTGAAACTTCCGCTTCTTGGTAACTTCTTCTTACGCTGCCCCGCCTCGCATTCCTCGTCGCAATGTGGGGAGAGCGGTTTGCATGGAGCAAAATATCTGCCCATGCAGTTCGCTCATATCCCTTATTTATATTCATACAGGCAATGGAGGGCAATATATCAGTCCATAGCGCCTAATTTATACAATCTATTTCCAGCGCGGTTGTGAGTCAAGTTTTTCAAAGCGTTGTTTACTGGAATTTATGTCCTTTTCCCAGTCCGCATCGCTGCCGATAAAAGACGCTTTAAGCAATATAATCAGTTCCGATTTTTGAGTTGTGCCAGTGTTGACTCTAAATAAGTTGCCGATATACGGAATTGCCGCTAAACCCGTGGCGCCTTGTTTCTTTTCATTGTCATTCTCCTGCATCAGACCGCCCAGCACAATAATCTGGCCGTTCTTAGCCTTGACTATGCTGTCCGATTCCCTGACTGTGGTGAGTGCCAGCGGTAAAGTTATGTTAAGGCCGAAATCTTTAGTGTCTTTTATAACGTGGCTAATGGACGGGTGGATATGCAGGGTAATGTCCTCATTGTCATCTATCTGTGGAGTAACATCCAGCGATATGCCTGAAAAGAACACATCTATAAGCACAGTAGGTGCGGTGGGGGCAACGCCTGTAGCGCCGGCCGTTCCACCGCTGAAGCCGGTAGCGAAATATTCATCCTGGCCGACTTTAATGATCGCGGATTGATTATTTAACGTCGAAATTCTCGGGCTGGATAACACATTGGTTTTACCTTGAGTTTCCATAAGTTCGACAAAGGCGCGAAAATCGCCGGAATGAGCGCCCAAGGTAAAAACAGATGAAAAGGTAGAGCTATTCATGAGGCCGCCTATGCCAGTCAATAATGGCGCTTTGTCGATGCCTTCTCTGACGATGCTCTCCCAGTTAACGCCATCTTGATGGTTATCATCAAGCGTAATTTCCAGTATTTTAGCTTCAAGGATGACTTGTCGGTTGATTTGGGTTTGGGTGGCAGACAGAAAGCTTTCGATTTCCCGTAACTGCATGGGCTTTGCCCTGACAATTACGATGCCAGATTGCTGGTTAATATCCACGGTTGCTTGCGGATCGACAGCAATAATGTGGGTTAAAGAGTCTTTCATTTCCTGCCAAAAATCTGTTGCTGTAATGGTGCGAACAGAGCTGCTGGATGAATTGGAAGTCTGCTGGTTATTGCTTCCCGTTGGACTGCTTCCCTGTGAATTACCGCCTTGAGTGCCACTGCCTTGGCTACCGCTGCTTTGCTGGCCGCCGCTTCCCTGTGAGTTGCTTTGACCGGCTTGCCGACCGGAAGACACGCTGGTATTAGAGTTACCTATTCGTTTCAAATCCAGGCGGTCTATTTTGAAGGTTTTGGTTTGCAAGGTTGCAGGATAGATGATGTAGCCCATATCGTTTTTTTTGTAATCATAGCCATAGACTTTTTGCACGGCATCAAGGACTTGAGCAATGGTTACATTTTTGAGCTCCAGGGAAATTGTGCCGGTTACATCGGGGTGTACCAGCATGTTGTCTTCGGTATCTACAACTAGGCCCATAAAAAATTCGCGAGCATCGACTTCATTAACGGAAATATTAAGGCGCGTTTGTTCAGGCGTGTTTTGTGAGCTGGCCAGTGTTTGATTGAAATCAGGAACCAAGGCATCGGTAATGGCTGTCGGCGTTTTGGCATTGGTCGGGGCTTGCTGTGTCGCATCGGCAAAAGCATGGGCAACATTGGATGACTTGGTCGGTTGAAGCGAGGCGCAAGATACCAGCAGTAATGTCAATGCTATGGCTTGGAGGGTGCTGTTCATTTTTATAAAATGTATGAGAGTTTATTGTGCTTTATAGGGACGTTGCACCAGCTGCAAGGTCTTGAGTTCGCCATTTTGGTCGACGACGACCGAGTTTTTGTGAATGCTGATGATCTTAATCGTAATCGGAGCTGCCGGAATATAAGCCGTTTTCGGGCGTTTGGGAGTATTCGTTTGCTGCCGGGTATTGGCGGCTGGGGTGTTCACGGATATTGATTCCTGAAGCTGGGGAATATCCATGCTCTTGGTCGCGGTTGCCAGTAACGGAGCAAATCCTCCCGGAGCTATTGCTAACAGTTTATCGAGCATGCCGGAGTCCATAGCGTTAGGGGTGCCATCACTACTATTGGCGCTAGTAGTGCGGGCATTAGTCTTAGCCACAGGCGCACTTGCCGGGACTGCCGGTTCGGGATTTAAGGCTGGAGCTTGTTTTATGACAAGGGTTTGGCCTTGTTTGCCGGATATGCCGTTGATGGTCGCTCGTCTGGAATGTGATGAAATCCAGATGGCCGATAAAACCAGTTCAATGTTGCTGCTGCCTGGGGTATTAGTGTCTGCTGCTTTCGGTAGCGGATAGGCCGGTTGAGTCGGATCGCGGAATTCTGCATGGCATGGCATTACTGCAAGTCCGGTGAGCAGTATTGTTATTATCGACTTAAACACCAAGCCAGCTCTCCTTAAAGCTGAGCGTGTAGACTCTAATAGTAGTTTCAGCTATCGGGTAATCTATAACCTGATAATCAATGCTTTCCCAGATAAAATGCCAAGGCAGCGATTCCAGTGCTTTTAAGTAATTGAGCGTGTCTAAATAACTGCCGGAAAAAGTGATTGACAGTCCGTGCTTGTATATCGTGTTGGGTTGCGATTGTTTGGATTCCATTAAAGCGGTTGCCGGCAGCGTGTCCAGTTTTATTAAGCTCAATTGGTTATTCCGGTTGAGTATATCGCTTAACGCGATGGCCATTAATTGCGGTGGGACAAGGCTTTTGTCATGCATCATCAGTTCTTGCAGCCGACTATGTTCGGCTTTTAACGCAGTCAGTTTGTTCCGGTTGTTTAGGTTAGGGTCTATGTTCCGGCTGTTTTCGAGTTTGATTAAGGCCAGTTGCTGATCGGTTGCTTGCTGTTTGAGGCTGGTTAGCTTCTGCTGAAGCGCTTGGTGTTTTTTTTGGGTCGGTTGATAAAACAGGTAATCCCAGCCGAACCATATGCCTGCCAATACGGCAAAGACCAGGATGATTTTTTCCCGATTGGTCAGGGCTTCAAATTTTTCTTGAAGATTAGTGAGCATGGTCTTTTTTATCCGGAGCTTCCAGCGACGTACTGAGTTTAAAATCCATTTGATTAGGCATTTCTTCTGATGTTTGCATAATCAGTTTGGCAAAGGTGTGTCCGTTAAATATAGGTTCTTTTTGCAGTTGCTGTAGAAAGTAAGGGATTTTTTCGGGTTTAAAAGTGCTGCCCTCAATGTTGATAATCTGCTCTTGTCCGTTAAGATAGAGTGCTCTAAGCCAGACATCGGGAATCGACTGGTTGGACAGCGCCTGGAAGTAGTTTGAAAAGCCTGGCGATTGATCGGCAATTTTACCCGATAACAATTGCATCGCATGCGTTAATTCGTCCAGCGTGTTTTGCCACTGTACGACGTCTGCGGCAAGCTGTGCGTCGAGGTCCTGTTTGGGGATTTTGGATGCGATGAGATTTAGCCGTGCCTGTTCAACTTCCAGGGTCTGAAGCAGTTGCTGTATCTGGGTCTCGGTGTTTTTAGCGCTCCACGTTAAGTACGCACTAACGCAGATAAGCACCAGTATTCCTGCCGACAGGCCGAGCCAATATGAAGTAAGGCCTGATTTCTTCCGTCCTTGATTAAGGATGTCCTGATATAAATTGACTTGTTGTATCATGCGGCTTCTATTGCATAACGCAATGTTGCGCCGATGACCGGAGCGCAAAGCGATTGGGTCTGGGCGTTTACTAAAATATCGCAATCGATAATAGCGGATAGATCTAGCATGTGTGCGGTAATGCCAAGATTGCGACTTAGGCTGTCCAGCAGGTTATGGGTGTTTTCTGCCAAGGGAACGACGGCTAAAGCGGAAATGGGCGGGATGCCGTAATAACTTTCTACATAATCCAGCGAGCGCTGTATTTCAAGGGCCAAGTTATTATGGGCATTTGCGGTCTGGCTCTCGTTGGAAAATTGATCTTCTAATCCCAGTTTTTTGTAGCCTATTTCAAATTTACGGGATACATAAATAGTAGCCTCTTTTTGTATCAACAGGGTGCCGGAATACTCCAGCAGGTACAAAAGGGCGATGCCGCGTTGGTTTTCCGGGGTATGTGTCGCCAGATTACGCAGGGATGTTTCCTGAATATCGATTACTTTAAGTTGTAGTCCTGCCTTGGCGCACCTTTCGATCTGTTCGCTGATGATGTCAATAGGACTGGCAATGACTTCCAGCATTCTGCTGCTGTTAGCGCGAACGGGCGTGGGTGTTTGGTAATAATCAATAACAGCCTTGTCAACGGGGAAATCAATGAGTTCGTTGATTTTCCAGCGTATGGCTTCAATGAGTTCGCTGTCAGCGACTGCGGGAGTCTCAACGTTGACGCGGCGGTAGTTATCGCTAGTCAATACCAGATGACAGTCATACTCGGCAAGATCATGTCGGCTTGCAAGTTCGTCAAGCATGTCCTGCTGATACGCAGGTTTCCCCGCATCGATGAACTCGCAGTGTATGAGGGTTAATTTATTATTTTCGGTGAATTTGGATACGGCAACAGCAATGCCGTTCGGTAAAAAACTGATGCCGACAATACCTTTGCAAACGGTTTTTTTTCTAAAGAGCTTTTTTAACAGTTGCACAATAGGTAATCCGAAGCGATTTTTTTAAAAAGTGCTATAAACATCACAGTTTACATAAAATTAACGGATATTTGTTATTTTGTTTTTAAGTTGCCGGTTTTTTTTTGCTAGCCATTAGCTAACAAGTGAAAATTACAGTTCCTCGCTCAGAGATAGCGCTATTTCTTGGGCCGATTTATGGGCTATTTTAAAGCCGCGCATTTCTAAAATGCCTTTGGTGTTGAGTGAAATGATGAGGTACAGCGCTTCGGGGTAAGATGCCTGCTCCAGATCGATGGCAGATGGTGTGGCGGGTGCGGTCGGGTGAGAATGATAGATTGCAAATAGCTTTTCCCCTTGATCGCGCATGTTAGCCATGGCTGAAATTTGTTGAGCGGGATCAAGCTGAAAACGCTGCTGAGGCTGTTCGGCAGTATTTTTAATAGGATAGCAACTGCTGGGTAGGTCATTTTTGCTGCCGACAAGTCCGCATATTTCAAGGTTCGGCGAGATTTGAGCAAGATGCAGTAGTTGATTGGCTAATTTACGGGGAATTTGGATGTGTTCGTGGGTCATAGTGTTAAACCTCTGCGTGACAAATTTGTCTGAAACGGATTTGCATTAACTCGAATGGGGTCAGGCATGATGACCAAGCATGAATTGTCCATAAGTCGCACGGGGCTGTCCGGATAAGTCTGTATAAGTTTGTACCTTAGCATACTGTAAATTTTTAAATAGGGTTTGAACTTGTTGTCGTTGGTCGTAACCATGTTCAATCAGCAAATGTCCGCCAAGTTCCAAATAGTTGCGTGCCGCGACGGCGATTCTTTTAATATCGCCAAGCCCCTGCTCTGCGGCGCATAAAGCGGTTAGCGGCTCAAATCGGACATCGCCTTGTTGTAAATGGTTGTCGTTTTCCGCAATATAAGGCGGGTTACTGATAATCAGGTTGAATTTGGTCGCGGGAATGTCGGCAAACCAATCGCTTTGGTAAAATTGAATGTTGTTGATGTGGTGTTTGTCGGCATTGAGCCGGGCGATGCGTAGCGCAGCCAAGCTACAATCGGCGGCGCTGATCTTCGCCAGCGGACGTTCAGCGGCCAAAGTAATAGCAATAATGCCTGAACCGGTACCCAGATCAATGATCTTGGCGGGGTCGTTAGCCGCTATCAATTTTAGACTGAGCTCAATAAGCAACTCGGTGTCGGGTCTTGGAATCAATACGTCAGGGCTAACCTGAAAATTCCTCGACCAGAACTCCCGGTTTCCGGTGATGTAGGCGATGGGGGTGCCTTGTTGGCGTTGTGCAAGCAATGCTTCGAAAGCGGACAGCTGTTCGGGTGCCAGCGGATTGTCAGGCCAAGCGCGAAGATAGGAGCGTTGTTTGTCAAGAGCTAAGCACAATAAAACTTCTGCATCCAGTACGGCTGAATCGGAAACTAATGCCAGTGTATCGGCAGCGTCGCGAAGCACGGATTTTATACTGTGCATTTAACTTAGTCTTCGCCCAATTGAGTCAGCAATTCGGCCTGGTGTTCGCTGATTAGCGGTAGGATGACTTGCTCCAGACCGCCTTGCATGATGTCGTCCAGTTTATATAAGGTTAGATTGATGCGGTGGTCGGTTAAGCGGCCTTGCGGGTAATTATAGGTACGGATGCGCTCGGAGCGGTCGCCGCTGCCGACTTGCAGTTTACGGGTAGCCGATTGCTCGGCATGATGTTTTTCCTGTTCGGCGGATAATAAACGCGACGCCAATAGGGACATGGCTCGGGCGCGGTTTTTGTGTTGCGAGCGCTCGTCTTGGCATTCGACGATGACGCCGCTTGGGATGTGGGTAATGCGTATCGCGGATTCGGTTTTATTGATGTGCTGTCCGCCGGCTCCTGATGAGCGATAGGTATCAACTTTAAGGTCGGCGGGATTTATATCGATGGCATCAACTTCCTCGACTTCCGGCATAATGGCGACGGTGCAGGCGGAAGTATGGATACGGCCTTGCGACTCGGTTTCAGGCACGCGTTGCACCCGGTGCGCGCCGGATTCGAATTTTAACTGGGAGTAAACGTCCTTGCCGGTAACGCGTAGGATGACTTCTTTATAACCGCCGTGGTCGCCGGGGCTTTCGCTGATCATTTCTGTTTGCCAGCCCTTGCGTTCGGCATAGCGCTGATACATGCGGGCAAGGTCGCCGGAGAAAATCGCCGCTTCATCGCCGCCTGTTCCGGCGCGAACTTCTATAAAAATGTTGCGGTTATCGTTGGGATCTTTGGGTAGTAACAATACTTGCAATTCATGCTCGATTGCGTGCAGTTGGTTTTCTGCGTCGTTTACTTCTTCTTTGGCCATTTCCCTTAGTTCGGGGTCGCTGTCATTGGCCATTTCCTTGGCCGAAGCCAGGCTTTCTAATGTTTGTTGATAGCGTTTGTAGCAATCGACCAGAGGGTTGATTTGGGCGTATTCCTGGCTTAGTGAACGGAATTTGTTTTGGTTGCCTTGTACTTCTGGTTCCGAAAGTAAGGCGGCGATTTCGTCATAGCGTTCGCACAGGTTTTCGAGCTTATGTTGTATGGATGGTTTCATTGAGAGTCGGTTAATTTAAAAATTTCGCGGGCGGCGGCAATCAAATCGTGGCGTTCGTTTTCGGCGGCGGCTCTGATTTGGGCGCTGGGCGTATGGATGAGTTTATTGGTCAGGCTGTGGGCCAGCCGGTTAAGGGCGAGTTCTGCGGGAACGCCGCTGTTTAGTAGGGCTAAGGCTTTTTGCAAAGCTTCGTCACGGGCTTGTTCGGCTTGATGGCGATAATCCAGAATAGTTGATTGGGCGCCTTGGGCGCGTAACCAGGCTAAAAAATAGTCGACTTGGGTGTCGATTATTTCTTCGGCCTGTTCCGCCGCCAAGCGGCGGGAATTCATGTTTTGATCGATGGTGTTTTGCAGGTCGTCAATGGTGTAAAGATATACGTCCCTGAGTTGCTCGACTTCCGCCTCAATATCTCTGGGCACGGCAAGATCAACCATGAACATGGGTTTGTGTTTGCGTTTTTTGAGAGCGCTTTCAACGCGGCCTTTGCCCAGTATCGGCAGTTGGCTGGCTGTTGATGAGATGACGATGTCGGCTTCGGCCAGATGCGCAGGCAGTTCGGATAAGGTGATGGCATAGCCGTTAAACTGCATGGCCAAGGCGTGGGCTTTATCATAGGTGCGGTTGGCGATAATGATGCGACCAATGCCTTGTTGGGATAAATGTCGGGCGGTCAGCTCGATGGTTTCGCCGGCGCCTATTAGAAGGGCGGTTTGCTCGCTGAGTTTGTCAAAGATTTGTTGCGCCAGCTGAACGGCGGCAAAGGCAACCGATACGGGGCTGGAGCCAATGGCGGTATCGGTGCGCACTTTTTTGGCGGCGGTAAAGGTGTGCTGAAAAAGTTTGCCCAGTCGCTTGCCAAGGGTCCCTGCTTCACAGGCGGCCTGGTAAGCCGTTTTCATTTGTCCCAAAATTTGCGGTTCGCCCAGAATCATGGAATCCAGGCCGCAAGCCACTCGAAACATGTGGCGGATGAGATCGCTATCGGTATGGCAGTACAGATAAGGCGTAAAGTCGGCGGCACTGATTTGCTTGCTTTGAGCGACCCAGTTGATCAGGACTTGTTTATTCGCTGTGGTTGCTGTGCAGTAAAACTCGGTGCGGTTACAGGTTGACAGTATGGCCGCTTCATTGATTTCTTTGATGCTCCACAGCTCCTGCAACGAGGATTCCAGGATCTCTGCGGGGAACGACAGGCGCTCGCGGATCGAAACCGGCGCGGTGTTGTAATTAATCCCAACTGCAAGAAGTGTCATGTGATTTAGGGGGCAAGGTGTAAGACAAAAGACAAAAGGCAAAAGACCGGTTTATTAAATCGCGAACCTTGGATCTTTTACCTTGAGCCTTTATGCCTGTATTATTGAGTGTATTCTAAGAAATATAATGGCTTTATCCAAATGGAATAAATCTGCTATCCGGCTGGGCTGATTTTTCTGATAATCTATAGCAAAAATATTTGTAGGCAATAAATAGGATGATTGTGTGTTAATTTTTAGATTGTTTTCAGTGATAATCCTCGTTTTTCTTAATGGTTGCGCCAGTTCGCCTGAAAAACCGAGTGTTCAGGAAGAAGTGGTTGAGCCTGTCAAAATAGCCGAGCCCAAGAAACAAACGCAACAAAACGAAGTAAAAACTGAGATTAATCCTGATGTGATGTATATGTTGATGGCGGCAGAACTTGCGGGGCAAAGGGGGCAGTATAGCATTGCGCTGGAGGGCTATATGGAAGCTGCCAAACGTGTTAAGGACCCAAGATTTGCAGAAAGGGCGGCAAAAATTGCAATGTATATAAGGGATAGCAGTAAAACTGACGAGGCTATTTCTTTGTGGTTACGGCAAGATCCTGAAAATCCTACGGCAAGAAAGATTGCCGCATTGTCAGCATTGAGAGCCGGTAACAAGCAGGTTGCTGTTGATCATTTAAGTGCAGTGCTGAAGGCGGATCCCGCCGGATTTGAAAAGACCGCGCTTGAATTGGCGAGTGTTCTGCAAAGGGATGGCAAGTCGGATTTTTTTTATGAGGTGTTGGATGCTGTAGTAGAGAAGAATCCTGGTCAAGCTGTGGTTTATTTTGTGCAGTCATTATTGGCTATGGAAATGAAAAATACTGCGTTGGCTGAAAAGAAAGTGCGGCAGGCTTTGGATATTCAGCCCGGCTGGGATAAAGCGTTGGCATTTCAGGCTCAACTTGCGGTATTTTCAGGGGATTTGAATAAGGCAAAAGACTTGCTGAGAAATGCATCCCTTAAATATCCTGAAAATGACAAGTTTAAAAAATTGCTGGCGCAGGTATTAATAAAAGCGACGGAATATGAGGCAGCAAGTGAGGTTTATCAGGGTATTGTGTTATCCAATCCGAAGGATGTTGATAGTCAGATTGCACTGGCTTTGGTCTATTTGCAATTGAACCATGACGGGAAGGCGGAAGACATCTTTAAGCAGTTGCTTGATCAGCCTGAATGGCAAAATCAGGCCCGTTTTTACTTGGGAAAAATAGAAGAAAAACGTGAACATACGCAAAAGGCGTTGGCATGGTTCGATAAGGTGGCTGAAGGGCCGTTTGTTTTTGAATCGACGATTTCAGCAGTTTCATTGCTGGCAAAAGACAAGAAATTTGATGAGGCTGATACGCGGTTGAATCTGCTGTCGGAGCAATTTCCAAAACAAAAGCTGCGCATTATTTTGATGCAGGTCGGATTGTACGGTCAGCAGGGGCAATATGAAAAAGCTTTTAAACTGTTGACTGAAGCGATGACCGGTCAGCCGGATCAAAGAGACTTGTTGTACACGCGTGCGTTGATGGCGGAGCGGCTTAATAAGCTGGATGTGCTGGAAACTGATCTGAAAAAAATATTAGCCAAATATCCTGATGATGCAGAGGCTTTAAATGCATTGGGCTATAGCCTGTTGGGTAATGCCGGTCGATATGCCGAGGCGGAAAAATATTTACAACAGGCGCTCAATTTACAGCCGAATGAGGCTGTAATTATCGATAGTTTTGGGTGGTTGCAGTTTAAGTTGGGCAAGCTTCAGCAAGCCTTGAGTTATCTTGAGCGGGCCTATGCAAAACAACAGGAAGGCGAAATAGCGGCTCATCTTGCCGAGGTATTGTGGGCCTTGGGTAGAAAAGAGGAGGCCAGAAAGGTATTTCATAACGCAATTAAAAAAGCCCCTGAAGATGAATATTTGTTGGGTTTTCAAAAAAGAATATTAAGCGGCGAAGAATAGGGTGTTGGGTTTTAAAGTAGGATCGTTGTTTTGGGGGGGGCTGGTTCTTCTGTTGTCGGCTTGTTCGGTTGTTCCTGTTGAGCCGAGTGCTCGCTATTCAAGGTCTTCGATGCTCTATCTCTATGATCTGGAGCGCTGGTCGTTTGAAGGGCGATTGGCACTGACGGGGCAAAATGATTCCTGGTCGGCAAATATAAGTTGGGAGCATAGTCCTGATGCCGAGAAAATAAAGTTATCCGGTCCCTTAGGGCAGGGGGCGGTTGTAATTTCGTTAAAAGGGAATGTCGTTACCATCGATCGAGGTGGGAATGATGTGCAGTCGTCATCACGGCCGGAAGAGTTTATTAATCAGCAACTGGGCATGTTTGTTCCTGTACGGTCACTGCGGTATTGGGTGGTGGGATTGCCGGAACCATCGCGCTCGTATAAAGATACCGATATCGGCTTTAACCAGGCGGGGTGGCTGAGTGAATACAAACAAATGCAGCCCGTTGATGGCGGCGCTATGCCGCTCAAAATGATGGTTATGAATAAGCAGGTCAAATTAAAGTTAATCATCGATCACTGGGTTTTAAATGACACAAAATCAAATTAACCCGTCCGTGTGGGCGGAAAAATGGCCTGCACCGGCAAAGTTAAATTTAATGTTACGGATAATCGGGCAAAGGAGCGATGGCTATCATTTGTTACAGACGGTATTTCAATTCATAGATCTATGCGATTGGCTAACATTCCATCCGGTTGATGACGGGCGGGTTAGTTTGCAAAAACCTATGCCTGGCGTTCCTGAGGCGGATGATTTAATTGTTAAGGCTGCAAGGTTGTTAAAAGCGGAAACGGGTTGTCAGCAAGGGGTATGCATTGAGGTCGAAAAAAACCTGCCTATGGGCGGCGGGCTTGGCGGCGGCAGTTCTGATGCGGCAACGACGCTGGTTGTGCTGAATTCGCTATGGGGGCTGCAATTATCAATGGAAAAATTGATGGAGTTGGGCTTGACCTTAGGCGCAGATGTGCCGGTGTTCGTATATGGCTATTCATCATGGGCGGAAGGCGTTGGCGAGAAACTTGAGAGAATAGATATTCCGGAGCAGTGGTTTGTGGTGATAAAACCGAACTGTCATGTAGATACGAAAGAAGTATTTTTGTCTAAAGATTTGACACGGAATAGTAAATCGATCAGAATAGCCGACTTTATAGCGGGCCAGCATCAAAACGATTGTCTTGGGGTGGTTCGCGAACGTTACCAGTCTGTTAAAGATGCTTTGGTTGAGTTGTCTGGATTTTCTGAGGCAAGGTTAACCGGAACCGGGGCTTGTGTTTTTGCGCAGTTTGACTCAAAAAAAGCAGCGGCCAGTGCTTATCGGTCACTTCAGGGGAGGTGGCAGGTGTATCTGGTGAGGGGTGTTAATGAGTCGCCTTTGTTTTCAAAGCTGAAGGGTGGTAATATATCTTGATTATTGGGCCGTCGCCAAGCGGTAAGGCACGGGGTTTTGATCTCCGCATACCAAGGTTCGAATCCTTGCGGCCCAGCCATTTATCTCCGCTAAGTTAAATTCTATTTGGGAGTGCTTGATGAGTGACACCTCTGTGATGGTGTTTTCTGGAAATGCTAACTTGGCTTTGTCAGAGGGTATAGTAAAGAAGCTCAATATGCGCCTCGGTATGGCGGCCGTCGGTAGATTCAGTGACGGGGAAATTGCTGTAGAAATTGAAGAAAATGTTCGTGGTAAGGATGTTTTTGTTATTCAGCCGACATGTTCTCCAACAAATGAAAATTTAATGGAGTTGCTGGTAATGATGGATGCTCTTCATCGGGCTTCGGCGTCACGAATAACTGCGGTAATGCCGTATTATGGATATGCCCGGCAAGACAGAAGGTCTCGATCGGCTCGGGTGCCTATTAGTGCAAAGCTGGTTGCAAAAATGATTGAGCAGGCAGGTGCGGATCGAGTTTTGACGGTTGACTTGCATGCGGATCAGATTCAAGGTTTTTTTGATATACCAGTCGATAATGTTTATTCGTCGCCTATCCTTCTTGGGGATGTGTGGCGGCAAAAATATAAAGACTTGATTGTTGTTTCGCCTGATGTTGGTGGTGTTGTCAGGGCTAGAGCGCTTGCGAAGCGCTTGGATGATGCTGATCTTGCGATTATTGATAAGCGTAGGCCTAAGGCTAATGTTGCGGAGATTATGCATATAATTGGCGATGTTGATGGGCGTAGTTGCATATTGATCGATGATTTGGTTGATACGGCAGGAACGTTATGTCACGCAGCGGAAGCGCTAAAAAAACATGGCGCGATCAAAGTGGTTGCGTATTGTACACATGCGGTGTTGTCGGGTTCCGCTTTAAAAAATATAAATAACTCAGAACTGGATGAATTGGTTGTTACTGATACTATTCCGTTGGGTTATGAGGCTGCTGAATCGGGTAAAATAAGGCAGCTAAGCGTCGCAGAGATGTTGGCTGAAACCATAAGGCGTATAGCTGTTGGTGAGTCAGTTAGTTCGCTCTATGTAGATTGACGATTGTGGCTTGTAAAATTTAATTTGTTGTGCTTGATAGCACGGGGTTGAGAGGAAAATGTCTAACGTATTTGAGTTTGTTGCCGAAAGTCGTGGGCAATCAGGTAAAAGCGCGGCCAGAAGAGCGCGTCGTACAGGTAATGTGCCTGCGGTAATATACGGTGGGCATAGTGAGCCTCAAATGCTTTTATTGAGCCATAATGAGGTGATTAAGCATCTTGCGCATGAGGCGGTTTATTCGCATGTCTTGGATATTAATGTAGATGGAAAAACGGAAAAAGTGGTTCTGAAGGGCGTTCAGCGACACCCTGCTAAATTTCAAGTCCTGCATATGGATTTTCTTCGTGTGACTATGTCGGAGGCATTAAGGGTGCATGTGCCGTTGCACTTTATTAATGAGCAAACGTCTGTTGGTGGAAAGAAGGGTGGTATTGTGACTCATGCTATGATTGATGTTGAGGTCTCCTGCTTGCCGACTTCTTTGCCTGATTACATTGAAGTGGATCTGAAGGGTTTGGATATTGGTGAGTCGTTTCATCTCTCGGATATTGTCTTGCCCGCAGGTGTCGAGATCGTGGCTTTGGCTCAAGGCCCTGAGCATGATCATCCTGTTGCGTCAATGATGGCTTCAAAAGCAAGCAAAGATGATGCTGCTTAATATCTTGTAAAGTGATGCATGATTAAGCTTATAGTTGGCTTGGGTAATCCGGGTCGGCAGTACGAAAAGACCCGGCATAATGCCGGGTTTTTGTTTTTAGATAGATTGGTATCTGATTCGGATTGTGATTGGGTTGGTGAGGCTAAATTTGATGGATTGCTGGCTGAGATTGGGTGTGCTGGCGGTAAGGTGTTGTTGTTGAAGCCGAGCACGTTCATGAATCGAAGTGGTCAGGCTGTAGGTAAGATTGCTCGATACTATAAATTGGCGTCCGATGAGATTCTTGTTGTTCATGATGAGCTTGATTTTGATGTTGGTGTGGTGAGGCTAAAAAAAGATGGTGGGCATGCGGGGCATAATGGCTTGAGGGATATTATTGCGCATTTGGGGGTAAAAGAGTTTTATCGCTTAAGAGTGGGGATCGGGCGGCCGCCTTCTGGAAAGGTTGTTGCGGATTTTGTGTTATCCTGTCCTTCTAAGAGTGAGTGGGTGTTGATGTCGTCGGCTTTTGATCTGGCTGCTAGTTATGTGGATCAGATGGTTGTGGGTGATATGGCAATGGTAATGAATAAATTGAATTCGAGTAAATGATTTGTTGACAATGTAAATTTGATGAAAGATAATAGCTGGGTTATCCGATAACGGAGGGGTTCCCGAGCGGCCAAAGGGATCAGACTGTAAATCTGCCGGCTCTGCCTTCGGAGGTTCGAATCCTCCCCCCTCCACCATCCAATTTAATAATATCCGCGGGTGTAGTTCAATGGTAGAACTCCAGCCTTCCAAGCTGATCACGTGGGTTCGATTCCCATCACCCGCTCCAAACTCAAAAAAATTAAGCTCATATAGCTCAGTAGGTAGAGCACTTCCTTGGTAAGGAAGAGGTCACCGGTTCAAATCCGGTTATGAGCTCCATGTGTTGTGTTGATTATTAGAGGTGTATTTTAATGGCCAAAGAAAAATTTTCACGTAGCAAGCCCCACGTAAACGTCGGCACAATCGGTCACGTCGATCATGGTAAAACTACTTTAACTGCTGCTTTAACAAAAGTAATGGCTGAGCTCCAAGGTGGAGAGGTTAAAGCCTTTGATCAGATTGATAATGCACCTGAAGAGCGTGCGCGTGGTATTACCATTTCTACATCGCACGTTGAATACGAGTCAGCAACGCGTCATTATGCCCATGTTGACTGCCCAGGTCATGCTGATTATGTGAAAAACATGATTACCGGTGCGGCGCAGATGGATGGGGCTATTTTGGTCTGCTCGGCAGCTGACGGTCCTATGCCGCAAACCAGAGAGCATATCCTGTTATCAAGACAGGTTGGTGTACCTTACGTTGTGGTATTCCTGAATAAAGCGGACATGGTTGATGATGCGGAATTGATCGAGCTGGTTGAAATGGAAATTCGTGAGCTGCTGGATATGTATGAGTTCCCAGGTGATGATACGCCTATTATTGTTGGTTCAGCTTTAAAGGCATTGGAGGGTGATACCAGTGAAATCGGCGTTCCTTCTGTAGTCAGATTGGTTGATGCCCTGGATAGTTACATTCCATTGCCGGAAAGAGCGGTAGATGGTGCATTCCTGATGCCGATCGAAGATGTATTTTCAATTTCCGGTCGTGGTACTGTAGTGACTGGACGTATTGAGCGTGGCATTGTTAAAGTTGGTCAGGAAATTGAAATTGTCGGCATTAAAGCTACCGTGTCAACAACCTGTACCGGTGTGGAAATGTTCCGTAAATTGCTGGATCAAGGTCAAGCAGGCGACAATGTCGGTATTCTTTTGAGAGGTACAAAAAGAGATGATGTTGAGCGTGGGCAGGTTTTAGCGCACAAGGGCACTATTAAACCGCATTCATACTTCAACTCGGAAATTTATATTTTATCTAAAGATGAAGGTGGTCGTCATACTCCTTTCTTTAATGGCTATCGTCCGCAGTTCTATTTTAGAACAACCGACGTGACAGGTGCTGTTGAGCTGCCGGAAGGTGTTGAAATGGTTATGCCTGGCGATAATATTTCAGTAAAAGTAAAGCTGATTTCACCGATTGCTATGGATGATGGTTTACGTTTTGCAATCCGCGAAGGTGGTCGTACGGTAGGTGCGGGCGTCGTTGCATCAATACTTGAATAATATTATTATTTAGTATATTATAACAGTTTATGTAAAGCTTGTCTGAATAGGTCAGTAGTTCAATTGGTAGAATAGCGGTCTCCAAAACCGCGGGTTGGGGGTTCGAGACCCTCCTGGCCTGCCATTCAGATTAAAGTATATCAAATCTATTTTCATAGTAAATAACACATGAATACTCAGGTAGAAGCGTCGGCATCGGTTTTTGATGTTGTTAAGCAAGTATTTTCCGTTGTCTTTGTGGTTGCTGGTGTGGCTGCATTCTATTACTTCTCAGAAGTTCCGCTTTTATATCGAGTCCTGGGGTTGGTTGCTGTTGCTCTGGTTGTGGTGGGCATGATGCTCACTACCGGGTTGGGGCGAGATGTTTGGGGTTTTATTTTAGAATCCAAGCAGGAAGTTAGAAAGGTTGTTTGGCCGACTCGAGAAGAGACTTTTCGTACCACTCTGCTAGTGTTTGGAATGGTTTTTGTCGTTGGTTTGATTCTATGGTTGCTGGATATGTTTTTGTTTTGGGGTGTGCGTCTGTTGACTGGTCAAGGGGGGTAGTGGTATGGCTCTGCGTTGGTATGTTGTGCACGCCTACTCAAATTTCGAGAATAAAGTCAAGCAGGCCTTAGAGGAAAGAATCAAGAGGGAGGGTTTGGAGCAGTATTTCGGCAAGATTTTGGTGCCTACTGAAGAAGTTGTAGAAATGCGTATGGGGCAGCAGAGAAAAAGCGAAAGAAAATTCTTTCCTGGATATGTTCTGGTGCAGATGGATTTGACTGATGAGACTTGGCATTTAGTGAAGGATGTGCCACGGGTGTTGGGATTTATAGGTGGGACTTCTGATCGTCCTGCGCCAATATCTGAAAAAGAGGCGATGGCTATTCTCAATAGAGTTGAGGATGGGGTAAATAAGCCGCGGCCTAAGACGATGTTTGAGGCGGGTGAGGTAATTAGGGTTATTGATGGGCCATTTAAGGATTTTAATGGTGTCGTTGAAGAGGTTAATTACGAGAAGAGTAAAATAAAAATATCAGTACTTATCTTTGGTCGGTCAACGTCTGTTGAGCTTGGTTTTGGTCAGGTAGAAAAAAGTTAATTAAATTAAGGTGTTTGGTTTTTTTCAAAATCACTGTCTGAATAAGGCAGTGATTTTTTGTGTCTAGGGGAGCTGAAAAGCGTTTGTACCCATATTTTGGAGTAAATAATGGCTAAAAAGATAACCGCGTATATTAAATTGCAGGTTAAAGCGGGCGAAGCGAATCCAAGTCCACCTGTAGGTCCAGCATTGGGTCAACGAGGTGTTAATATTATGGAGTTTTGTAAAGCGTTTAATGCTAAAACGCAAGATACAGAAAAAGGTTTGCCTTTGCCTGTGGTTATCACTGTTTATAGTGATCGTAGTTTTACTTTTATTACAAAAACCCCTCCGGCTTCAATTCTTCTGAAGAAAGCAACAGGCATTAAAAGCGGAAGCAGCAATCCTAATACCAAGAAAGTTGGTACGGTAACGCGCGCGCAATTGGAAGAAATTGCTAAAACAAAAATGGAAGATTTGAATGCGGCAAATTTAGAAGCGGCAGTAAAAACGATTGCGGGCAGTGCGTACAGCATGGGCCTGAATGTGGAGGGATTATAATGGCTAAATTATCAAAAAAAGCAAAAATTATCAAAGGGAAGGTTGATAAAACCAAGCAATATTCAATCACTGAAGCGGTTCAGTTGTTGAAAGAGCTTGGAACTGCAAAGTTTAGTGAGGCTATTGACGTTAGCGTTAATTTGGGTGTGGATCCTCGCAAATCCGATCAAAATGTTCGTGGCGCAACGGTATTGCCAAATGGTACCGGCAAAACAGTTAGAGTTGCGGTTTTTACTCAGGGTCCTAACGCTGACGCGGCGAGAGAAGCCGGAGCGGATATAGTAGGTATGGATGACTTGGGCGAACTGGTAAAGAAAGGTGAAATGAATTTTGACGTAGTCATTGCCTCTCCAGACGCTATGAGAGTAGTTGGTCAATTGGGCCAAATCTTAGGGCCTAGAGGTTTAATGCCTAATCCTAAAGTTGGAACTGTAACTGCTGATGTTGCCACCGCAGTAAAAAATGCCAAATCAGGACAAGTGCGCTACCGGACTGATAAGTCAGGAATTATCCATTGCACGCTAGGTAAGGTTACATTTGATGCGCCTGCTATTCAAGGTAACTTGGAGGCATTGCTTGCAGATTTAAGAAAGTTAAAGCCAACCGCAGCTAAAGGTATTTACATTAAGAAGATAACCTTATCTTCGACTATGGGGCCTGGTTTGTGGCTGGATCAAAGCAGTATTTCAATTTAACGTTCGATTGCATGGAAGCAGGCGGTAGAATAATGTAGGAGTAATTACCGAATAAAAGACTTTGGGTTGCCGACCTGTTCGGTAACCGTCAAAGACCGCAGGTGTTGTAAAACTTAATCCTTCCTGCGTAGACGGAAGCTGGACCTATAAGCTGGGGAAAGGGACCGTAAGGGGCATTCAACTGAATGCTTTTTATTAATTCTGGGGATAAATTCCGGAGGTAAGCTGTGGCACTAAATTTAGATAGCAAAAAAGCTGTCGTAGAAGAAGTCGCTGTATTCGCCGCTAAAGCTCATTCTGCAATTGCAGCAGAATATCGAGGATTAACAGTTACGGAATTGACCGAACTGCGTAAAACTGCGAGAGAGACAGGTGTTTATTTGCGTGTGGTAAAAAATACGCTGGCAAAACGAGCGGTAGCTGGGACTGAATTTGAATGTATGCAAAGCGGACTGGTGGGTCCGTTATTGATCGCATTTTCTATGGAAGATCCAGGGTCTGCGGCGCGTTTAATCAGTAATTTTGCTAAGACTCACGACAAGCTAATTACCAAGATAGTTGCTATCGGCGGACAGTCTTTTGGTGGCGCTGAGCTTGCCAGGTTGGCTAGTCTGCCTACTCGCGATCAAGGTATTGGAATGCTGATGTCAGTTATGAAAGCGCCCACAGAGAAGTTTGTGCGTACTTTGGCTGCAATCAGAGACCAGAAAGAAGCTGCATAGTAGAAGACGTTGCTCGGCAACGTTTCTATCACCACAACCAGTTTAAAACTAATTACTTTAGAGGAATACACAATGGCAATTTCGCAAGAAGATATCTTGGAAGCGGTCTCAAACATGAGCGTTATGGAAATCGTTGACTTGATTTCAGCGATGGAAGAAAAATTTGGCGTATCAGCAGCGGTTGCTGTGGCGGCAGCACCAGTGGCGGCGGCAGCTGTTGCTGAAGAACAAACTGAATTTGACGTTATTCTGACGTCTTTCGGTGAGAACAAAGTTTCGGTTATTAAAGCTGTTCGTGGTATCACCGGCTTAGGCTTGAAAGAAGCTAAAGATGCCGTTGAAGGCGTTCCAACAACTTTGAAAGAAGGTGTTTCTAAAGCCGAAGCGGAAGATGCACAAAAGCTGCTTGTTGATGCAGGCGCTACTGTCGAAATAAAATAAATTTTGACTCAATTGCAGGGACGTTGGAATAGACGTCCCTGCCAAGTACGGCTGGTGGCAACCTTGTCACCGGCCTTTTACTGTTTGCAATAATCGCACGGTAGAAAATTATCTATGACGAAAAGGTTTGGAAGCGATATGTCCTACTCTTTTACAGAAAAAAAGCGTATTCGAAATAACTTTGGGAAAGGTACTGAGGTACTTGATGTTCCCTATCTTCTGGCAACGCAAATTAATTCATATGCGGGCTTTTTGCAATCGGGTGTTACAGCTGAAAAGCGTGAAGACAGTGGGTTGCATGCAGCATTCTCCAGTGTTTTTCCAATTGAAAGCCATTCCGGATATGCGGTGCTGGAGTATGTGAAATATAGATTGGGGGAGCCTGTTTTTGATGTAAGAGAGTGTCAACAAAGAGGCGCGACTTATGCGGCTCCCCTAAGGGTATTGGTTCGCTTGGTTATCTATGATAAAGAAGCCTCTGCGAATGCAAAAGTAGTTAAGGATATTCGTGAACAGGAAGTTTACATGGGCGAGTTGCCGTTAATGACTGACAACGGGACATTTGTCATTAATGGAACTGAGCGAGTCATTGTCTCCCAGTTGCATCGTTCGCCAGGTGTTTTCTTTGATCATGATAAAGGCAAGACTCATTCGTCAGGAAAGCTGTTATTTAATGCTCGGGTTATCCCTTATCGCGGTTCATGGTTGGATTTTGAGTTTGATCATAAAGATTGCGTTTTTGTCCGGATAGACCGACGTAGAAAAATACCCGCAACTATCTTGCTGAGGGGTTTAGGCTACGATAACGAAGAAATGCTCAAGATTTTCTTCGAAATGAATAAATTTACAGTTGATGCTCAAAAATGCATTTTCCATATCGTGCCTGAACGCATGCGTGGAGAAATTGCAGCCTTTGATATTAAGGGTAAAAAAGGCGAAGTATTAGTTGAAGAAGGGCGTCGGATCACGGCTAAGCATATTCGTGAAATGATAAAGTCCGGGTTAACTGAAGTAGAAGTACCCAAGGATTATTTGGTTGGCAAGATATTAGGGCATAACTTGGTTGATCGATCTACAGGGGAGTTAGTTGCTAATGTGAATGACGAGCTTACTGTGGCGATAATAGATCGATGCATTGAAAGCGGTATTACCGATCTGAATACCCTGTTCGTCAATGACTTGGATAAAGGCCCATACATGTCTAATGCCATGAGGTTGGATACTACTGCCAATAGTCTTGAAGCATTAGTTGAAATATACCGGATGATGCGCCCTGGCGAACCACCGACCAAAGATTCGGCTGAAAATCTATTCCAAAATCTGTTCTTTACCGATGAGCGATATGACTTGTCTACTGTTGGACGGATGAAATTTAACCGTCGTTTAGGTCGTCAGGAAACGACAGGGCCGGGTACTTTAACTAAAGACGACATTATTGATGTACTTAAAGAATTAATAGATATTCGTAACGGCAACGGCAACGTTGATGATATTGATCATCTAGGCAACAGACGGGTTCGTTCTGTCGGTGAAATGATCGAGAACCAATTCCGTGTAGGATTGGTTCGTGTTGAGAGAGCGGTTAAAGAGCGCTTAACATTGGCAGATTCTGAAGGCTTGATGCCGCAGGAAATAATCAATGCTAAGCCGGTTTCCGCTGCGGTAAAAGAATTTTTCGGCTCCAGCCAGTTGTCGCAGTTTATGGATCAAAATAATCCATTGTCTCAGGTGACGCATAAACGTCGTGTATCGGCTTTAGGGCCAGGCGGCTTGGCAAGAGAGCGTGCCGGATTTGAGGTTCGTGACGTACATGCAACGCATTATGGTCGTGTATGTCCAATTGAGACACCTGAAGGGCCAAATATCGGCTTGATAAATTCATTATCAGTCTATGCGCGTACCAATAATTATGGGTTTCTGGAAACGCCTTATAGAAAAGTAATCGATGGTAAAGTAACTGATCATGTCGATTATTTGTCAGCTATTGAAGAGGGCGAGTTTGTTATTGCTCAGGCCAGTGTTGCTGTAGATGCAAGCGGAAAGCTGGTTGACGGACTGGTGTCATGCCGCCATAAAGATGAGTTTACTTTGGCTATGTCGGACACTGTGCAATATATGGACGTGTCATCCAAGCAGATTGTATCGGTAGCGGCCTCCATTATTCCGTTTCTGGAGCATGATGATGCTAACCGTGCGTTGATGGGTTCAAACATGCAACGTCAGGCTGTTCCTACGCTAAGGGCTGAAAAGCCATTGGTAGGCACAGGTATGGAAAGAACGGTCGCAAAAGATTCCGGTGTAACGGTAGTGGCAGCGCGTGGCGGTAAGATTGAAGCAGTTGATGCTGCCAGAATCGTAGTGCGAGTAAATGATACTGAGACTGAAACAGGTACGCCAGGTGTTGATATTTACAACCTGATTAAATATACCCGTTCAAATCAGAATACTTGTATCAACCAAAAACCATTGGTAAAACCGGGTGACATTGTTAATGCCGGCGATATTATGGCGGATGGTCCATCTACTGATATTGGCGAGTTAGCGTTAGGGCAAAACATGCTGGTTGCGTTTATGCCTTGGAATGGATACAACTTTGAAGATTCGATTCTGGTTTCGGAGCGTGTCGTCAAGGAAGATCGTTTTACTACGATCCATATTGAAGAGAAAACTTGCGTAGCGCGTGATACTAAACATAGCCCAGAAGAAATTACTGCCGACATTCCTAATGTCAGCGAAGAAGCGTTGTCTAAACTCGACGAGTCCGGAATAGTTTATGTCGGCGCCGAAGTAAAAGGCGGTGACATTCTGGTAGGTAAGGTAACTCCAAAAGGCGAGACCCAATTAACACCGGAAGAAAAACTACTGCGAGCAATTTTCGGCGAGAAAGCGGCCGATGTGAAAGATACATCGTTACGTGTACCTGGAAGCATTGAGGGTACGGTTATTGATGTTCAGGTATTTACTCGTGATGGAGTCAAGAAAGACAAGCGTGCTTTGGATATTGAGCAGGAAGAAATCAAGCGTTACAGAAAAGACCTTGATGATCAGCTGAAAATTCTTGAAGAAGATATTTTTGCTCGTGTTGCCAGGCTTTTGGTTGGAAAAGTTGCTCAATCAGGTCCCGGTCAGTTAAAAGCGGGAACTGAAATAACGCAAGCTTATCTTAATGGCTTGAAGCATTCAGAGTGGTTGAAAATTCGTATGAAAGATGAAGATATCAATCTTCAACTGGAAACCGTTGCCGCCCAAGTAGAACAGCAAAGAAAAGACTTTGATGAGAAATTCGACGTCAAGCGTAAAAAAATCACCATGGGTGATGATTTGGCGCCAGGTGTTTTAAAAATGGTCAAGGTTTATTTAGCTGTTAAAAGACGTATTCAGCCTGGCGATAAGATGGCTGGCCGCCATGGAAATAAAGGTGTTATTTCTATGATTAGGCCGATTGAGGATATGCCGTATACCGCTGATGGTAATCCGGTTGATATTGTCCTTAATCCATTAGGCGTACCTTCGCGGATGAACGTCGGGCAGGTCTTGGAGACACATTTAGGCTGGGCGGCAAAAGGTTTAGGCATCAAGATAGGTAAAATGCTTGAAGCTAAATATGATGCTGAGAAAGCTAAAATTACCGCTATCAGAGAATATTTGGACAAAATCTATAACAGTAGCGGGCATAAAGAAGATTTGGCTTCATTTACCGATCAAGAAATCTTGGAAATGGCTGAAAATCTTGTCGGCGGTGTGCCTATGGCGACTCCTGTATTCGACGGTGCAAGCGAAGAAGAAATTCGCACCATGCTGAAGTTGGCGGATTTGCCTGAACATGGACAGGTTACGCTTTATGACGGTTTGACAGGTGAACCGTTTGAGCGTGAAGTTACGGTTGGTTATATGTATATGCTGAAGTTGAACCATTTGGTTGATGACAAGATGCATGCGCGGTCAACAGGGCCTTATAGCTTGGTTACGCAGCAACCATTAGGCGGTAAAGCTCAGTTCGGCGGACAGCGTTTCGGGGAAATGGAGGTTTGGGCGCTTGAGGCTTATGGTGCCGCCTATACCTTGCAGGAAATGTTGACGGTTAAATCTGATGACGTGACCGGTAGAACTCGCATGTATAAAAATATTGTCGATGGCGATCATAAAATGGAAGCCGGTATGCCGGAATCATTTAATGTTTTGATTAAAGAAATCCGCTCGTTGGCTGTCAATATAGAATTGCAGCGGGATTAGGTGTGTCTGTCGGGTTCCCTAAAGCGCCTGCTGTTGGTGGTGAGGCGCAACCCGACAAAGCAATGCCGTACCCGTTGGGTTGCGATACAAAAAGACGTGCCTAACCCAACCTATAGCCTGTTCTGGTATACGCCAGAAAGCATTTAAAGAGGACAAGCTCTTGAAAGATTTAATGAATTTCTTAAAACGTCAAGGTCGTGCCGATGATTTTGACGGAATTAGCATTGGTTTGGCATCGCCGGATATGATTCGTTCCTGGTCATATGGCGAAGTAAAAAAACCGGAAACAATTAACTATCGGACTTTTAAGCCTGAGCGGGATGGTTTGTTTTGTGCCAAGATTTTTGGCCCTGTCAGTGATTATGAGTGCCTTTGCGGTAAATATAAAAGACTGAAACATCGTGGCGTTATTTGCGAAAAATGTGGCGTTGAAGTTACGTTGTCCAAGGTTCGTCGTGAAAGAATGGGGCATATTGATTTAGCCAGTCCTGTCGCTCATATTTGGTTCTTAAAATCACTACCTTCCAGAATTGCGTTGTTGTTGGATATGACGCTGCGTGAAATTGAACGCGTATTATATTTTGAATCGTTCGTCGTTTTAGATCCAGGCATGACGCCTTTAGATAAAGGACAGCTGCTTACTGATGATGATTACCTGGATGCGGTTGAATTGCATGGAGATGATTTTGTCGCAAAAATGGGTGCAGAAGCGATCTATGATTTACTTAAATCAATCGATTTAAAAGAACAGGTTGAGATTCTGCGCGAAGAAATTAACTCGACCAATTCAGAAACCAAGATCAAGAAGTACTCAAAACGCCTGAAAGTTATGGATGCGTTATTGAGTTCAAAAAATCGTCCGGAATGGATGATTTTAAAAGTGTTGCCGGTATTGCCACCTGAATTGCGGCCTCTTGTGCCTCTGGACGGCGGTCGATTCGCAACCTCTGATTTGAATGATCTTTATCGTCGCGTTATCAACAGAAACAACCGTTTAAATCGGCTGTTGGATCTGAATGCGCCTGACATTATTGTTCGTAACGAAAAGCGTATGCTGCAGGAATCTGTTGATGCGTTGTTGGATAATGGTCGTCGTGGTCGTGCGATTACCGGCACTAACAGAAGACCGCTTAAATCATTAGCGGATATGATCAAAGGTAAGCAAGGGCGTTTTAGACAAAATCTTTTGGGCAAGCGTGTTGACTATTCAGGTCGATCAGTAATTGTTGTGGGTCCTACGTTAAGGTTGCATCAATGCGGACTTCCGAAAAAAATGGCATTGGAGTTATTCAAACCATTTATATTTAGCAAGTTGCAATTTCGCGGACTAGCCACAACCATTAAAGCTGCGAAAAAAATGGTTGAAAGGGAAGGCGCCGAAGTCTGGGATATTCTTGAAGAAGTTATTCGTGAGCATCCTATTTTGTTAAACCGCGCACCTACATTGCATAGACTGGGTATTCAAGCATTTGAACCTACGTTGATTGAAGGTAAGGCGATCCAGTTGCATCCGTTGGTCTGTAGTGCATTTAATGCCGACTTTGACGGCGATCAGATGGCAGTGCATATTCCGTTGTCTATTGAAGCTCAGTTGGAAGCCAGGACATTGATGATGGCGACAAACAACATCTTGTCCCCAGCAAACGGTGAGCCTGTCATCAACCCGTCTCAAGACGTGGTATTGGGGCTTTATTACATCAGTCGTGAAAAAATTAACGCCAAAGGCGATGGCAGCATATTTGTCAGTGTCGGCGAAATCCATAAAGCGTTGTTAACCAAGACGGTTGAATTACAATCTAAAATTCAATTGCGTATCACTGAAAAAGTGGTAAATGAAAATGGCGAAACTGAAGATAAAACTCATCGCGTAGAAACTACCGTGGGCCGTGCGCTAATCTGGGAAGTGGTTCCAGACCGTACGCCATTCGAGTTGGTTAACTGCGATATGACCAAAAAGAACATATCACGGTTAATTAATTACAGTTATCGCTATTTGGGTAACAAAGACACCGTCATACTTGCCGATCAGTTGATGTATCTGGGCTTTAGGTATGCAACGATTTCCGGCGTTTCATTCGGCATCGAAGATATGGTCATACCGGCTAAAAAAGTCGATATTATTAAGGCTTCCGATGCTGAAGTTAACGAAATTCAAAGTCAGTATGCTTCCGGCTTGGTAACTGATGGCGAACGATATAACAAAGTTGTTGATATCTGGTCTCATGCCAATGACCAAATTGCTAAGGTGATGATGGACGGGCTTGGAGAGGAATCTGTTGTTAATGCTGAAGGTAAGACGGTAAAACAAAAGTCATTCAACTCTATCTTTATGATGGCTGAATCAGGGGCGCGGGGTTCTGCCGCCCAGATTCGTCAGTTAGCCGGTATGCGTGGATTGATGGCCAAGCCTGACGGTTCCATCATTGAGACACCTATCACCGCTAATTTTAGAGAAGGCTTGGACGTATTACAGTACTTTATTTCTACGCATGGTGCTCGTAAAGGATTGGCTGATACTGCGTTGAAAACTGCGAACTCTGGATATTTGACGCGTAGGCTGGTTGACGTGGCGCAAGATCTGGTAATCAATGGTGATGATTGCGGTACATCTAATGGATTGATCATGACCCCAATTATTGAAGGTGGTGATGTTGTTGAACCATTATCGGAACGTGTATTAGGTCGTGTTGCAGTTAATGACATAATGGATCCGTCTGGTGACATTATCGTAGCACCTAGAGGCACGTTATTGGATGAGCACTGGGTGTCTGTTCTTGAGTCGCATAGTATTGATCAGGTTTTGGTTCGTTCAATTATTACTTGCGAAAACAGGCACGGGGTTTGTGCTGCCTGTTATGGCCGTGATTTAGGACGTGGTCATTTGGTAAATATTGGTGAAGCGGTAGGGGTTATTGCTGCGCAATCAATCGGTGAGCCAGGTACGCAGTTGACTATGCGGACATTCCATATCGGTGGTGCCGCATCCAGATCTGCTGCAATCAGTAATGTTCAGGTTAAATCTGCGGGTACTGTGCGTCTTAATAATTTGAAATCAGTGGTTAATCGCGAAGGTAATCTGGTTGCGGTTTCAAGATCCGGTGAAGTTGGCGTAGTTGATGATTATGGTCGAGAGAAGGAGCGTTATAAAATCCCTTATGGAGCGGTGCTTTCCGTACAGGAAGGATCGAGAATTAATGCGGGCGATATAATTGTTAGCTGGGATCCGCATACTCATCCTGTTATCACTGAGGTTGATGGTGTGGTAGAGTTAATCGATTTTGTCGATGGTGTTACCGTACAAAAGCAATCCGACGAGGTTACCGGCTTGAGTTCATTAGTTGTCACCGATCCAAAACAGCGGGGAAGTGCGGGTAAGGAATTACGTCCAATGGTTAGGCTTTTTGATGGCGAAGGAAATGCAATTTATTTGCCGGGGACTGAGATACCAGCGCAATATTTCTTGCCTGCTGGGGCGATTGCCGGAATTAAGGACGGCGGCGAAGTAAAGGTCGGTGACGTTTTAGCAAGAATTCCGCAGGAGTCTAGTAAAACAAGAGATATTACCGGTGGTTTGCCGCGGGTTGCGGATTTATTTGAAGCGCGAAAAACAAAAGATCCGGCAATTCTTGCAGAGACTAGTGGAACCATCTCGTTTGGAAAGGAAACAAAAGGTAAGCAACGGGTCATAATTACAGATCCTGCCGGTGAGCAAATTGAAACATTAATTCCCAAATGGCGTCATATTACTGTTTTTGAGGGTGAGTATGTAGAAAAGGGAGAAACCATAGCAGAAGGTGAATTAACGCCACACGATATCCTTAGGTTAAGAGGAATTGAGGAGTTAGCGAACTATTTGGTTAAGGAAATCCAGGATGTATATCGTTTGCAGGGTGTAAAAATTAATGATAAGCATATAGAGGCTATCATTCGTCAAATGCTCAGGAAGGTCGAGATTACCGCATCCGGCGATACAGGGTTCCTGAAAGGAGATCAGGTCGAGCGTGCGGCAATGAGAGAAGAAAATGATAAGGTTGAGGCCGAGGGGAAGATTCCTGCGAGTTACAATTCTGTGCTGCTTGGGATTACTAAGGCATCGTTGGCGACAGAGTCATTTATTTCGGCGGCGTCATTCCAGGAAACAACTCGTGTATTGACTGATGCAGCGGTTCGTGGATTAAGCGATAGTTTGCAAGGGTTAAAAGAGAACGTTATCGTTGGTCGGTTAATTCCGGCAGGAACGGGGTTGGCTTATCATGAAAGCAGAAAGAACAGATTTGCTCAGAATGAGATAGTGGAAAGTGAAGCGCCTCTAGCTGTAGATGCGGGGGATGTGGAAGAAGCCCTTAAACAGGCTTTGAATATATAGAAATTTATTATATTTAAATATGGACTTGACCTAAGGGGCGTTAGCAAGTAATATACTCTGCTCAAATGAGCTAACGTGCTTTGGGTCGGGGCGAGTTGCAATTAACCGTCGACGTTTAATATGTGCGACGGTTAATTTAATATCTGACAGTTTAATTGTATATCGGAGTAAACAAGTTATGGCCACGATCAACCAATTGGTTCGTAAGCCTCGTGCTAAAAAAATAGAAAAAAGCAATGTTCCTGCATTGGAGGCTTGTCCTCAGCGTAGGGGGGTGTGTACTCGTGTTTATACGACAACACCTAAAAAACCAAACTCCGCGTTACGAAAAGTGGCTCGGGTTAGGTTGACGAATGGAGCTGAGGTTAGTAGCTACATTGGTGGTGAGGGGCATAATCTTCAGGAGCATTCCGTGGTTCTGATAAGGGGTGGTCGTGTTAAGGATTTGCCTGGTGTGAGGTATCACGTTGTTCGTGGTAGCTTGGATGCTTCAGGTGTGACCAATAGAAAGTGCGGTCGCTCTAAATATGGAACAAAACGGCCTAAAGGCTAAACGTTGGTTGGTGAGATAAATGTCTAGAAGAAGAGTCGCTACAAAAAGAGAAATTATTCCAGATCCAAGATTTGGTAGCATAATGCTGACTAAGTTCATGAATATGATTATGGAAAGTGGCAAAAAATCTATTGCGGAAGGGATTGTCTATGGTGCTTTGGATGTAATCGAAAGCAAAGGGCATAGTGAGCCGCTGGAAGTGCTGTCTAAGGCTTTGGAGAATGTTCAACCTAGGGTTGAGGTAAAGTCTCGTCGTGTTGGTGGGGCTACCTATCAGGTGCCGGTTGAAGTGCGTCCTTCAAGAAGAATGGCTTTGGCAATGCGTTGGTTAATTGATGCTTCGCGTAAAAGAAACGAAAGAAACATGCCTGCTAAGTTGGCAGGTGAGTTGATGGATGCTTTTGAAAGTAGAGGGTCCGCTGCTAAAAAGCGTGAAGATACGCATAGGATGGCGGAAGCGAATAAGGCTTTCTCGCATTATCGCTGGTAATTAGCGAATTATATTGAAGACTGTATAGTTGTGGCACGTAAAACGCCAATAGGATTTTATCGAAATATCGGCATCATGGCTCACATTGATGCGGGTAAAACCACAACAACGGAGCGTGTTCTCTACTATACAGGTGTATCTCACAAAATAGGTGAGGTGCATGATGGTGCCGCAACAATGGATTGGATGGAGCAGGAGCAAGAGCGGGGAATTACTATTACCTCAGCTGCGACTACCTGTTTTTGGAGTGGGATGGAAAGCCAGTTCCCTCAGCATCGCATCAATATTATAGATACGCCTGGGCATGTCGACTTTACTATAGAAGTTGAGCGGTCCTTGCGGGTTTTGGATGGCGCATGTGCGGTTTTTTGCGCTGTTGGTGGTGTTGAGCCGCAGTCTGAAACGGTTTGGCGGCAGGCGGACAAGTATAGTGTGCCGCGGATAGTTTTTGTGAACAAAATGGATCGCTCGGGTGCTGATTTTTTGCGGGTGATTGAGCAGATTAAGGCGCGATTAGGTGGCAACCCGGTTCCAATGCAATTGCCTATTGGCTCTGAAGATAATTTTGAGGGGGTTGTTGACCTTGTCAAAATGAAAGCCATATATTGGGATGAATCCAATATGGGCATGACTTTTAAGGAAAAGGAAATTCCGGCTGATATGCTTGATCTCTGCAAGGAGTGGCGTGAGCATATGGTTGAGGCCTCTGCAGAGGCAAATGAAGATTTATTAGAAAAATACCTTGAAGAAGGGTGTTTATCAGACGAAGAGATTAGGCTTGGCATTCGTTCCCGGACGATAGCCAATCAAATTGTTCCAGCATATTGCGGTTCTGCTTTTAAAAATAAGGGCGTTCAGGCGATGCTGGACGCGGTTATTGAATATCTGCCGGCTCCCGTCGATGTTGAGGCTATAAAGGGTCATCTTGAAGATGATGTGACTGAGTCGGTGCGTGCTGCTGACGATAGTGCTCCTTTTTCAGCCTTGGCATTTAAAATTGCGACGGATCCTTTTGTTGGGACGTTGACTTTTTTTAGAGTTTATTCGGGCGTGCTCAATTCTGGGGATAGTATTTATAACCCGGTAAAAAAGAAAAAAGAGCGTATTGGTCGGATAGTGCAAATGCACGCCAATAGTCGCGAAGAAGTTAAAGAGGTGTGTGCTGGAGATATAGCTGCTGCAATTGGTCTCAAGGATGTGACGACGGGTGATACTCTTTGTGATCTGAAAGAAGTTATTGTGCTTGAGCGTATGGAGTTTCCTGATCCGGTGATTTCGGTTGCGGTGGAGCCGAAAACGAAAGCCGATCAAGAAAAAATGGGTGTGGCATTAGCGAAACTAGCGCAGGAGGATCCGTCTTTTAGGGTTCATACGGATGAGGAGTCTGGGCAAATTATAATCTCTGGAATGGGTGAGTTGCATCTTGAGATTGTTGTTGATCGCATGAAGAGGGAGTTTAGTGTTGAGGCTAATGTTGGGGCTCCACAGGTTGCATATAGAGAAACAATTCGAAAGACAGTTGAGCAAGAGGGCAAGTTTATAAGGCAGTCCGGAGGGCGGGGGCAGTACGGTCATGTTTGGTTGCGTATTGAACCACAAGAAGTTGGTGCTGGTTATGAGTTTGTTAATGAGGTTGTTGGTGGGGTTGTTCCAAAAGAATTCATACCCGCTGTAGATAAAGGTATCCAAGAGCAACTGAAGAGTGGTATTCTAGCTGGCTATCCTGTATTGGATGTAAAGGTGTCTTTATTTGATGGCTCATATCATGATGTGGATTCGAATGAAATAGCTTTTAAAATTGCCGGTTCCATGTGTTTCAGGGAGGGAGCAAGGAAGGCGGATCCTGTTTTGCTTGAGCCCATAATGAAAGTTGAGATTGCTACACCTGAAGAGTATATGGGTGATGTTGTAGGTGATATCAATAGGCGGCGTGGGATAATTCAGGGGATGGAAGATACTCCGTCAGGTAAAACACTTAGCTGCGAAGTGCCGTTGGCGGAAATGTTTGGGTATGCAACTGATTTGCGTTCGGCAACGCAGGGGCGAGCTACATACAGTATGCAGTTTGAAAAATATAATGAAGCACCTGCACATATTGCGGAAGCGATTATTAAAAAATCTTCATAAAATTGAATATAATTTAAAGGTATTAACTCATGGCCAAAGAAAAATTTTCACGTAGCAAGCCCCACGTAAACGTCGGCACAATCGGTCACGTCGATCATGGTAAAACTACTTTAACTGCTGCTTTAACAAAAGTAATGGCTGAGCTCCAAGGTGGAGAGGTTAAAGCCTTTGATCAGATTGATAATGCACCTGAAGAGCGTGCGCGTGGTATTACCATTTCTACATCGCACGTTGAATACGAGTCAGCAACGCGTCATTATGCCCATGTTGACTGCCCAGGTCATGCTGATTATGTGAAAAACATGATTACCGGTGCGGCGCAGATGGATGGGGCTATTTTGGTCTGCTCGGCAGCTGACGGTCCTATGCCGCAAACCAGAGAGCATATCCTGTTATCAAGACAGGTTGGTGTACCTTACGTTGTGGTATTCCTGAATAAAGCGGACATGGTTGATGATGCGGAATTGATCGAGCTGGTTGAAATGGAAATTCGTGAGCTGCTGGATATGTATGAGTTCCCAGGTGATGATACGCCTATTATTGTTGGTTCAGCTTTAAAGGCATTGGAGGGTGATACCAGTGAAATCGGCGTTCCTTCTGTAGTCAGATTGGTTGATGCCCTGGATAGTTACATTCCATTGCCGGAAAGAGCGGTAGATGGTGCATTCCTGATGCCGATCGAAGATGTATTTTCAATTTCCGGTCGTGGTACTGTAGTGACTGGACGTATTGAGCGTGGCATTGTTAAAGTTGGTCAGGAAATTGAAATTGTCGGCATTAAAGCTACCGTGTCAACAACCTGTACCGGTGTGGAAATGTTCCGTAAATTGCTGGATCAAGGTCAAGCAGGCGACAATGTCGGTATTCTTTTGAGAGGTACAAAAAGAGATGATGTTGAGCGTGGGCAGGTTTTAGCGCACAAGGGCACTATTAAACCGCATTCATACTTCAACTCGGAAATTTATATTTTATCTAAAGATGAAGGTGGTCGTCATACTCCTTTCTTTAATGGCTATCGTCCGCAGTTCTATTTTAGAACAACCGACGTGACAGGTGCTGTTGAGCTGCCGGAAGGTGTTGAAATGGTTATGCCTGGCGATAATATTTCAGTAAAAGTAAAGCTGATTTCACCGATTGCTATGGATGATGGTTTACGTTTTGCAATCCGCGAAGGTGGTCGTACGGTAGGTGCGGGCGTCGTTGCATCAATAATCGAGTAATATATATGTCTAACCAAACTATCAGAATCCGTTTGAAATCATTTGATCATAAATTGATTGATCAATCGGCTGGTGAGATAGTAGAAACAGCAAGAAGAACAGGTGCCCAAGTTAAGGGGCCTATTCCATTGCCTACTAAAAAAGAGCGTTTCACTATTTTGATTTCTCCACATGTCAATAAAGATGCGAGAGATCAATATGAATTGAGAACGTATAAAAGATTATTGGATATCGTTGAACCAACAGAAAAAACCGTAGATGCATTGATGAAGTTGGATCTTGCGGCTGGTGTTGATGTTCAAATAAAATTGAATTAAGAAGCAGGGGAATTGGCAGATGTCAATAGGTCTTATAGGTCGTAAATGTGGTATGACCAGGGTTTTTTGTGAAGATGGTTCGTCAGTACCCGTTACTGTACTCCAGATTGACTCAAACAGAGTTACGCAGGTTAAAGGTATTGAGGTTGATGGATATCGTTCTATTCAGGTAGCGGCGGGCGATAAAAAATCTTCTAGAGTCAACAAAGCAATGGCCGGTCATTATGCAGCGGCTAATGTGACAGCTGGTCGAGGTCTGTGGGAGTTTAGGCTCGAAGATGGTGAGGGTGAGGATTTATCTGTCGGCTCTCAATTATCTTTAGATGTTTTTTCTGCTGGTCAAGTTGTTGACGTTCAGGGTAAAAGTATCGGTAAAGGTTTTGCAGGTGGCATAAAGCGTCACAACTTTAGCATGCAGGACGCTACGCATGGTAACTCGCGCTCACACAGGGTATTGGGTTCTATCGGTATGTGTCAAACACCGGGTCGCGTATTTAAAGGCAAGAAAATGGAAGGTCATATGGGGGCTGAAAAGGTTACTGTTCAAAACCTGACTATTCATTCAATTGATGCAGAAAGAAATTTAATTTTAGTAAAAGGCGCTGTGCCTGGAGCTAAAGGCGGTGACGTAGTTATTACGCCCGCTATGAAAATGCGGAATAAAGGTTAGGCTATGAGTTTGCAAATACCTGCTTTAAACGAACAAGATTCTTCTGGTGGCTTAGAAGTAGCTGAAGCTATTTTTGGGCAGTCATTTAATGAAACTTTAGTTCACCAATTAGTTGTTAGGCATCTGGCAGGCTCACGTGCCGGAACTAAAGCGCAGAAAACGCGCTCTGATGTGAGCGGTGGCGGTGCAAAGCCATGGAGACAAAAAGGAACGGGTCGGGCAAGATCAGGTACAACACGTAGCCCGGTATGGAGAACGGGTGGTGTTGCTTTTGCTGCAAGACCAAGAAATTACGAGCAAAAGTTAAATAAAAAAATGTTTCGCGTTGGTGTTAGGTCAATTTTGTCTGAGTTGGTTAGGCAGAATCGGTTGGTGGTTAGCAAGGATATTTTACCCACTAGTCCAAAAACCAAAGAATTAAATGCAAGAATAAAAAATATTGATGCAAGGCGCATTCTGATTGTTGTTGAGAGTGTTGACGCAAACTTAGCCTTGGCGTCAAGAAATATACCTTATGTAGAGGTGATTGAGGCGATTAATTTAAGCCCGGTTTTATTGGTTTCAGCTGATAAAGTTATTGCTACACCTGGTGCGTTGAAGCTAATAGAGGAGCGTTTGGCGTGAGTTTAAATAAATACCACTTAGCAGGTGTGCTGCAAGCTCCGATTGTATCTGAGAAGAGCACTATTGCTGCTGAAAAAAATAATCGATTTGTTTTTAAGGTGCAAAAGCAGGCAACTAAAAAACAAGTAAAAAGTGCAGTAGAGCTAATGTTTAGCGTTGAAGTTGATTCGGTTCAGGTTTTAAACGTTAAAGGCAAACAGAAAAGATTTGGCGGCTCATTGGGACAACGATCTGATTGGAAAAAGGCTTATGTGAAACTAAAGTCCGGTCATGATATAGATTTCTCTGCTGCTTAATAATTTAAGTTTTAAAAGATCAATAGGAAACGGTAGAAAGCATGGCTATTGTAAAGTCTAAACCGACGTCACCGGGTTCACGGTTTGTGGTGCGGATCAAAAATGATGATTTGCATAAAGGTAAGCCCTATGCGCCTTTGTTAAGTAAGAATAGCAAAAGTGGCGGTCGTAATAATCAGGGGCGTATTACAACGCGTCATGTAGGTGGTGGTCATAAACAACACTATCGGATTATTGATTTTAAGAGAAATAAAATCGATATTCCTGCCGTTGTTGAGCGTCTGGAATATGACCCAAACAGAACTGCTAATATCGCTTTGATATTATTTAAGGATGGTGAGCGAAAATACATTATCGCTCCTAAAGGTCTTGAAGTTGGACAGGAAGTTGTTTCTTCAGAAACTACGGCTATTAAGCCGGGTAACTGTATGCCGTTGAGAAATATACCAATGGGTACAACTGTTCATTGCGTGGAATTGAAGCCGGGCAAGGGTGCTCAGGTGGCGCGAAGTGCTGGTACATCTGTGCAATTAGTGGCTAAAGATGGCGCTCATGCAACTCTTAGATTGCGGTCTGGTGAAATGCGTAAAGTTATGGCTGATTGTCGCGCCGTAATTGGCGAGGTTTCAAATTCAGAGCATAGCTTAATATCACTTGGTAAAGCGGGTGCTTCAAGATGGCGAGGTGTTCGGCCTACTGTGCGCGGTGTTGTAATGAATCCAGTTGATCATCCGCATGGAGGTGGTGAAGGCCGTACATCTGGCGGTAGGCATCCGGTATCACCCTGGGGCATGCCAACTAAAGGTTATAAAACCAGAAATAACAAGCGTACTGATAATATGATTATCAGGCGTCGTAAGCTTAAATAGAGAGGAATTAGCGTGCCGCGTTCAATTAAAAAAGGTCCTTTTATTGATCATCATCTGCTGAAAAAAGTTGAAGATGCTGTAAGTACTAATAATCGGAAACCGATTAAAACATGGTCAAGAAGATCAATGATTATTCCTGATATGCTGGGTTTGACAATAGCAATCCATAATGGACGCCTGCACATACCTGTTCTGATTTCTGAGAATATGGTCGGGCATAAATTAGGTGAGTTTTCGCCAACTCGCACATATAAAGGCCACGTGGCTGATAAGAAATCTAGATAGGTTGTGTTATGGAAGTTTCAGCAAAATTAAAAAATGCCCCGCTTTCTGCGCAAAAGGCGCGGTTAGTAGGTGATCAGATTCGTGGCTTGCCAGTTGAAAAAGCGCTAAATCTATTGAAGTTTAGCTCAAAAAAAGCTGCTGCGATTATTAAAAAGATTCTTGAATCTGCTATCGCTAATGCAGAACATAATGAAAGTGCAGATATCGATGAATTAAAAGTGTCGACCGTTTATGTAGATGAAGGGGCGACCATGAAAAGATTCAAGGCAAGAGCTAAAGGACGTGCAAATCACATCCTTAAAAGAACCTGCCATATTACAGTTAAAGTCGCAGAATACGAGTAGGGGCAGAAAATGGGTCAAAAGGTACATCCAACAGGTATACGCCTTGGTATTGTAAAAGATTGGAATTCAAGATGGTATGCGAATAGTCAGGATTATTCTATTTTCCTGCATCAAGATTTAACAGTCAGGGAATATATCAAGAAAAAATTAGCTCATGCTTCTGTAAGTCGTATTCAGATTAACCGTCCACCGAATAATGCGCATATTACAATACATACTGCAAGGCCTGGTATTGTAATAGGTAAAAAGGGCGAAGATATTGAAGCATTAAGACAAGCGGTTTCCAAGATAATGGGGATTCCTGTTCAGCTTAATGTTGAAGAGATTAGAAAGCCTGAGCTAGATGCGCAGTTAGTCGCTGAGGGTGTTGCTCAGCAGCTTGAAAAAAGAATTATGTATCGTCGTGCGATGAAGCGTGCTGTAACAAATACAATGCGATTGGGTGCTGAGGGTATAAAAATCAATGTTGGTGGTCGGTTAAACGGTGCCGAAATTGCTCGAAGCGAATGGTATAGAGAAGGGCGAGTTCCTCTGCATACATTGCGGGCAGATATTGATTACGCAACTGCTGAAGCGCATACTACCTACGGAATTATCGGCATTAAAGTGTGGATATTCAAAGGTGAGGTATTTGATATGGATGCGCATATAGCGTCTATTAATTCAGAATCTAAGAAATAGTTGAAGGGATAGAGAAAATGCTTCAACCTAAAAGAACAAAATTCCGTAAACAACATAAAGGCAGAAATAACGGTACTGCCGTACGTGGCTCATCAGTAAGTTTTGGTGATTTTGGCCTTAAATCAGTTGAACGGGGTAGACTTACTGCTCGTCAAATTGAATCAGCCCGCAGAACAATTACCCGGCACGTTAAGCGTGGTGGTAAAATATGGATTAGGATCTTTCCAGACAAGCCAATTACCAAAAAACCATTAGAAGTTCGTATGGGAAAAGGAAAAGGTAGTGTAGAATATTGGGTTGCTCAGGTTAAGCCTGGAACTATGTTGTATGAAATACAGGGTGTTTCTGAGGAGTTGGCTCGTGAAGCATTCGCTTTAGGTGCTGCCAAGTTACCGTTGAAAACACTTTTTACTGCTCGGACAATAATGTAATGAAAGTAAGTGAATTACGCCAAAAATCTAAAGACGAATTAGGATCAATGTTGCTCGAATTGTCACGTGAACAATTTAATCTTAAAATGCAAAAAGGTACAGGTCAGCTGTCTAAACCGGATCAAGTGAAAAAGGTCAGGCGCGATGTGGCACGTATTCATACCATATTAAACGAAATGGCGAGCGCATAAAATGACTGAAAATGTAGCTAAATTGCGGACGATCACTGGTAGGGTTGTCAGTAATAAAATGAACAAAACCATTACAGTTTTGGTTGAGCGAGTTGTAAAGCACCCCGTTTACGGTAAATACATTAAGCGTTCAACTAAAATGATGGCTCATGATGAACAGAATATTTGCCATGAAGGCGACGTAGTATCCATTACATCATGCAGACCTATGTCTAAGAATAAAACTTTCATGTTAGTTCAGGTCTTAGAAAGCGCCAACAAATAGCATTATTAGGCTATTTAATAAACAGATAATTAGGAATAAATCATGATTCAGATGCAAACTAACCTTGACGTCGCCGATAATAGCGGTGCAAAAAGGGTCATGTGTATCAAAGTGTTGGGTGGGTCTCATAGACGCTATGCGGGCATTGGTGATATTATCAAGGTCAGTATTAAAGACGCTATACCACGCGGAAGAGTAAAAAAAGGCGAAGTTTATAACGCATTGGTAGTTAGAACTCGCAAAGGCGTTCGCAGGCCGGATGGTTCAGTCATTCGCTTTGACGGTAACGCAGCAGTTATTCTGAATAATAATTTACAGCCACTTGGTACGCGCATTTTTGGCCCTGTAACACGTGAGCTCAGAGGCGAGAGATTTATGAAAATCATCTCGTTAGCTCCTGAAGTTTTGTAAGGTAGGGTTTAAAAATGCAAAGAATTAAACAAGGCGATGAAGTTGTCGTTCGTACCGGTAAGGATAAAGGTAAGAGTGGTAGGGTAAGCAAAGTTTTAAAGGATAATAAGGTTTTAGTTGAGGGAATCAATCAGGTTAAAAAGAACCAAAAACCAAATCCAAATGCTGGGGTTTCAGGCGGAATTATTGTCAAGGATATGCCGATTAATATTTCCAATATAGGATTATATAATCCTGAGACCAAGAAAGCGGATCGTGTCGGCTTTAAGTTTCTAGAAGATGGAAAAAAAGTCAGATATTTTAAGTCAACAAATGAAGTTGTTGATGTATAGGTGTAAATAAAAATCATGGCTAGACTAGAAACCGTATATAAAGAAAAAATCCTTCCAGCATTAGTAGAGCAGTTTGCTTACAATTCTGTAATGCAGGCACCGCGAATTACAAAAATAACACTCAATATGGGTGTCGGCGGTGCTGTTGCAGATAAAAAAATATTGCAATCCGCAGTTAGTGACATGGAAAAAATTTCCGGTCAAAAACCAGTTGTTACGCTGGCAAGAAAATCAATCGCGGGTTTCAAAATTCGTGACGATATGCCTATTGGTTGTAAAGTAACTTTGCGTAGCGATAGGATGTATGAATTTTTAGATCGATTAATAAGTATTTCTATTCCTCGAATTCGTGATTTTAGAGGACTGAGCCCTAAAAGCTTTGATGGGCGTGGTAATTATTCTATGGGTATTAAAGAGCAAATCATTTTTCCGGAAATTGATTATGATAAAATTGATACTTTGCGTGGCATGGATATAACTATCACAACAACAGCTAAAACTAATGAAGAAGGTTTGGCTTTGTTGAAGCTTTTTAATTTTCCATTTAAGAACTAAAGGGCGCGTTAAAATGGCAAAAAAATCAATGATTGCGCGAGAAGACAAGCGTAAAAAGTTAGTGCAAAAATATGATGTTAAACGTAAATCTTTGAAAGAAATTATCAGAGATCCGAATGCTGCATTTGAAGATAAAGAATCTGCTCATTTACAACTTCAAAAATTACCGAGGGATTCTAGCGCGTCAAGAGTTCGTAATCGTTGTAATTTAACCGGACGTCCGCACGGTTATTATCGTAAGTTTGGCCTTAGTCGAAATAAGCTAAGAGAAGCAACGATGCGTGGCGATGTGCCAGGCTTGGTAAAGGCAAGTTGGTAAGATCTTTTAGATCAAGTTTAGAGAGATTATAAGATGAGTATGACAGACCCAGTCGCAGATATGCTGACCCGAATCAGAAACGGTCAATCTGCTGGCAAAAAAATCGTTAAGCAGCCTTCGTCAAAATTGAAAGTGTCTATTGCCAAGGTGTTAAAAGAAGAAGGTTTTATAGCAGATTATTCCATGGAAACAATCGGCAGTCATACAGAAATGACTATTGAGTTGAAGTATTATAAGGGAGCTCCTGTTATTGAAAATATAAAAAGAATTAGTAAACCTGGTTTACGTATTTATAAATCTAAGGATGAATTGCCAAAAGTTCTTGGCGGGTTAGGGATTGCTATTGTATCAACATCGAATGGTGTTATGACCGATAGAGCTGCTCGTTCAATTGGACATGGCGGTGAAGTCATTTGTACTGTTTGTTAGAGTGTAGGTCAGGTTATGTCAAGAATCGCTAAGGCTCCAGTAATTATCCCAAGTGGAGTGGATATAAAGCTAGAGGGTAATAATGTGACCGTAAAAGGAAGTAATGGTCAATTATCTTATGATATTAATTCGGCTGTCAGCCTTGGGATTGCGGATAACGTAATTCAGGTTCAGTGGGATAGAGATGATAAAAAAGCTACTGCTCAAGCTGGAACGGCTAGAGCAATCGTAAGCAACATGGTTATAGGTGTCTCAGCAGGATTTGAAAAGAAACTGACTCTGATTGGTGTGGGTTATAGAGCGCAGGCTAAAGGAAATATACTCAATTTAGCCCTTGGTTTTTCCCACCCTGTTGATTTTGAAGTTCCGTCCGGTGTTTTGGTTGAAACGCCTAGTCAAACGGAAATATTAATTAAGGGCAGCGACAAGCAGTTGGTAGGTGAAGTTGCTGCGAAAATTAGAGCATATCGCCCACCTGAGCCATACAAAGGTAAGGGTGTTAGATATGCTGATGAACATGTTGCAAGAAAAGAAGCTAAGAAGAAGTAAGGTAGCGAAATGGATAAGAAACAAGCTCGTATGAAGCGCGCATTAAAATTGCGTAGCAAAATTAAGAAATTAAGCACAACACGATTGTCAATTCACAAAACTTCGCAACATATTTACGCTCAAGTTATTAGTGCTGATGGATCGACAACTTTAGCAAGTGCGTCAACAACTCAAGCTGAAATTAAATCGACATTAAAAAATACAGGAAATGTAATTGCGGCAGCGGAGGTAGGAAAATTTATTGCACAAAAAGCAATTGCTGCCGGGGTTTCCGAAGTTGCTTTTGATCGTTCAGGATTTAAATATCATGGTCGCGTTAAGGCATTGGCTGATGCGGCACGTGAGGCCGGTTTGAAATTTTAGGGGAATAAAATGTCTACAGCACCTTCTCAGGTTAGTGCAGATGGTTTGCAAGAAAAATTAGTTAACGTAAGACGTGTTGCAAAAGTTGTAAAAGGCGGCAGGGTTTTTGGCTTCACTGCGCTAACAGTAGTTGGTGATGGTGAGGGCAGAGTTGGGTACGGTGTTAGCAAAGCCCGCGAAGTGCCTATTGCAATCCAGAAGTCTTTGGAGCAAGCGCGTAAAAATATGCGCAAAGTTTCTTTAAAAGGCGACACGTTGCAATATCCTATTATGAATACAACTGGGGCCGCTAAAGTTTATATGCAGCCTGCTTCGGAAGGTACGGGCATTATTGCTGGTGGGGCAATGAGAGCGGTATTTGAGGTCGTTGGGGTTCATAACGTATTAGCTAAATGCATTGGAACCAGTAATCCTATTAATGTTGTTAGAGCAACTATCAATGGTCTTACGGGAATGCATAGTGCTAACCAAATAGCTGCAAAGCGCGGCTTATCAGTTGAACAGATTATTGGGTAGTAGTAATGGCTAGCAATAAAATAAGTGTTACGATGATAAAAAGCAGATTTGGGCGTTTACCGCGTCATCAAGCCTGCCTAAAAGGTTTGGGATTACGTAAAATAAACCAGACGGTTGTGGTGCTCAATACGCCTGAAAATCGCGGTATGATAAATAAAATATCGTACATGCTAAAATTTGAGGAAATGTAATGTTTTTAAATACAATCCGTTCAAGTGAAGGGGCTCGAAAAAAATCCAAACGAGTGGGTCGAGGGATTGGCTGTACGCTTGGCAAGACTTGTGGGAGAGGGCATAAAGGGCAAAAGGCTCGTAGTGGAGGCTTTCATAAAGTTGGTTTCGAGGGCGGTCAGATGCCCTTGCAACGTCGGTTGCCTAAGATTGGTTTTACTTCGTTAATTAGCAAGTATTCGGCCGAAGTTAGATTAAGTGAACTTGATGGTTTAGATGCTGATGTAATTGATCTTAAGATTTTGATTGATGCCAACATCGTTCCTGCGTTTACAAAGAAGGCTAAAATAATAAAGTCTGGTGTATTAGGTAAGGCTGTTACGATTAAAGGAATAAAGGTAACTGTTGGAGCTAAAGAATCTATTGAAGCAGCTGGCGGCAAAGTAGAGGTTTAAGTGAGCACATCAAGAGCGCAGGTGTCTGGGAAAGTCGGCGGTGTTTCGGAGCTTAAAGCTAGATTGCTTTTTGTTTTAGGAGCTTTTTTTGTATACAGAGTCGGTGCCCATATTCCTGTTCCTGGAATAGACCCCAAGGCACTTGCTGTGATGTTTGAGCAACAAAGTGGATCAATCCTGGACATGTTTAACATGTTCTCGGGTGGTGCTTTGATGCGATTAAGCTTATTTGCATTGGGCATAATGCCTTATATTTCAGCGTCGATTATTATGCAGTTGATGACGGTTGTTATTCCCGCAATGGAGCAGTTAAAGAAAGAAGGTGAATCGGGGCGGCGTAAGATTTCACAGTACACTCGATTTGGCACTGTTGTTTTGGCGACTTTCCAAGCGATTGGTATCTCTTTGGCATTGGAAAATCAAACGGCTGGTGGGCTCTCCGTAGTCTTGAGTCCAGGTATGAGTTTTGTCGTTATTACAACAGTTACTTTGGTTGCTGGTACTGTTTTTTTGATGTGGTTAGGTGAGCAAGTTACTGAAAGAGGGATTGGTAATGGTATTTCCCTTATTATATTTGCCGGTATCGTTTCTGGCTTACCGAAAGCAATCGGCGGCACTTTAGAGCTGGCAAGAACAGGTGAAATGAATGGTGCGTTTATTATTTTATTGTTTTTATTGTCAATTTCCGTGACTGCATTGGTTGTTTTTGTTGAGAGGGGGCAAAGAAGGATCCTTATTAACTATCCAAAAAGACAGCAAGGTCGTAAGATGTATGCTGGGCAAAGTAGTTTTTTGCCTTTAAAGCTTAATATGGCTGGTGTAATACCTCCTATCTTCGCTTCGAGTATAATTTTGTTTCCTGCAACTATCGCGGGATGGTTTGGAAATAGCGAGGGATTTGCTTGGCTTCAAGATATAGCCACCATGTTATCTCCCGGTCAGCCTGTTTATGTTATTTTTTATGCGACAGCTATTGTTTTCTTTTGTTTCTTTTATACCGCTTTGGTATTTAATTCAAAGGAAACTGCTGAAAATTTAAAGAAATCGGGTGCATTTTTACCTGGAATAAGGCCTGGTCTTCAAACGAGTTCTTATATCGATAAAGTGATGACCCGGCTAACATTAACTGGCGCGTTTTATATTACACTTGTATGTTTATTGCCTGAGTTTTTGATTGTTTACTGGAATGTTCCATTTTATTTTGGAGGAACGTCTTTATTGATTATTGTAGTGGTTGTAATGGATTTCATCTCTCAGATGCAAACGCATGTTATGTCCCAGCAGTATGATGGCTTAATGAAAAAAGCCAATCTAAAAAAATAAATTATTGCACAAGAGCAGTCTAGGAGTTAGTTGTGAAAGTTCGTGCCTCTGTAAAAAAGATTTGTAGAAAATGTAAAGTTGTAAAAAGAAATGGTGTTGTCAGGGTTATCTGTGAAGACGGAAAACATAAGCAACGACAAGGATAATAATTGTTGCGTCATTTTTTATACAATGTTATAATTTGGCGCTTAACTTTAGAGCAATATCAAGGGGAGTATCTAGATGGCGCGTATTGCCGGGATAAATATACCAGATCATAAACATGCGGTGATTGCGTTGACTGCAATTTATGGTGTTGGTCGTCAAACTGCAAGTGAAATTTGTGTTGAAGTGGGTATAACGCCTTCGATTAAAATAAAAGAGCTGACTGAAGAGCAATTAGAGGCCATTCGTAATGTGGTTTCGAAGATGACAGTGGAAGGTGATCTGCGTCGTGAAGTTTCTATGAATATCAAGCGTTTGATGGATCTGGGTTGCTATCGCGGAATAAGACATCGTAGAGGATTGCCTTTAAGAGGGCAGAGAACGAGAACTAATGCTCGTACTCGAAAAGGCCCGCGTAAGGCAATTAGAAAATAAGATATTCCTTTAAGAGGTTGAAGTAAATGGCGAGTCAAAATCGTTCTAGAAAACGTATAAAAAAAGAAGTTGCTGATGGTATAGTGCATGTGCATGCTTCTTTTAATAATACGATCATAACTATCACAGATAGGAAAGGTAATGCTCTTTCTTGGGCAACATCAGGAGGATCTGGTTTTCGTGGGTCCAGAAAAAGCACGCCATTCGCTGCGCAAGTTGCGGCTGAAAAGGCGGGTTCTGTTGCTTTGGAGTTTGGCATGAAAAACCTTGATGTCATGATTAAAGGTCCTGGTCCGGGGCGCGAATCTGCAGTGCGTTCCCTGAATAATTTGGGATTCAAAATAAATAATATTGTTGATGTGACGCCAATTCCTCATAATGGATGTCGTCCGCCGAAAAAACGCCGCGTATAAAAATCTGGAGTAGTTTGTTATGGCAAGATATCTTGGGCCTACCTGTAAATTAAGTCGAAGAGAAGGGACTGATCTGTTTTTAAAAAGCAGAGGGAAGTCTTTAGAAAATAAGTGTAAATTAGATCAGCGCCCTGGTCAGCATGGTACTAAGCGCGCAAGAAGTTCGGATTACGCTATTCAGTTGAGAGCTAAGCAGCGCTTACGCAGAATATACGGCATTTTAGAAAAGCAATTCAGAAACTACTATAAAACGGCAGATTTGAAGAAAGGTGCAACAGGCCAGAATTTGTTAAATCTTTTAGAGTCAAGATTAGATAACGTTGTGTATCGTATGGGTTTTGCTTCTACTCGTGCAGAAGCTCGGCAGTTGGTTAGTCATAAATCTATTCAGGTGAATAATGTTTTGATCAACGTCCCTTCTTATCAGGTTTCTCCAGGCGATGTTCTTACCGTTAGAGAGAAAGCGAAAAAGCAACAAAGAATTGTTGATGCTTTAGTTGTAACTGAGCAGTATGGATTCCCTTCTTGGGTTGAGGTTAATTCTAAAGCAATGTCTGGTACTTTTAGTTCTCTGCCGGATCGTGTAGATTTGGGTAGTGATATAAATGAGCAGTTGGTAGTTGAGCTTTACTCTAAATAATCGTAGTTTTGAGGGATATAAATGCAGAATTCTATTTCTGGCTTGCTGAAGCCCCGATTAGTTGAGGTTGTAAGCAAAACACCTAATCATTCTAAGATTGTTATTGAACCTCTTGAAAGAGGATTTGGTCATTCTATTGGTAATGCATTGCGCCGAGTGTTGTTGTCTACAATTCCTGGATGCGCAGTTACAGATGTTGAAATTGAAGGCGTTCTTCATGAGTACACCACTATAGAGGGTGTTCAAGAAGATGTTATCGATATTTTGCTGAATCTTAAGAAATTAGCGGTTGTGCTTCATTCTAAAGATGAAGTTGAACTTACTCTTTCAAAGCATGGGGCGGGTTGTGTTACCGCCGCCGATATTATACTTCCGCATGATGTGGAAATTATTAATCCTGATTTGGTAATCGCCAACCTAACACAGGTTGGCGTTTTAAATATGAAGATCAGAGTGCGTCGAGGACGAGGTTATGAGCCTGTAAGTGTTCGTAAATCAAATTCTGAACATAGTCTTATTGTTGGTGCGCTTCAGCTTGATGCTTCGTATAGTCCAATCATCAAGGTTGCTTATCAAGTCGAAAGTACTCGTGTTGAGCAGCGTACTAATTTAGATAAATTAATAATCGAACTGGAGACAAATGGAACCGTTGATCCAGAAGAAACTATTAAGCTAGCCGCTACGATACTTCATGATCAGTTATCTGTTTTTGTCGACTTTGAAAAAGTAAATGATCAGCTCGCAGAGGAAGAGGTTGAAGTTGAAGAAATATTTGATCCTGTTCTTCTTCGTCCCGTAGATGATCTTGAGCTAACAGTACGTTCTGCTAATTGCTTAAAAGCTGAGAATATTTTTTATATTGGAGACTTAATTCAACGTACAGAAGTTGAGTTATTAAAAACTCCAAATCTTGGCAAAAAGTCTCTAACAGAAATAAAAGACATTCTTGCTTTAAAAGGTTTATCTTTGGGTATGCGGTTGGAAAACTGGCCTCCTGAAAACCTTGCAGATCAAACTCACGCAATAACACATTAACATTAGGTCTTCTTACAATGAGACATCGCAAATCTGGAAGAAAATTCAATATAAATAGTAGTCATCGTAAGGCGCTATTTAGTAATATGGTCAGTTCGCTATTTAAGCATGAATTAATAAAAACAACTTTACCAAAAGCAAAAGAATTAAGGAGCTATGCTGAGCCTTTAATTACTTTATCTAAAGAGGATAGTGTAGCTAAGAGACGTCTTGCTTTCTCTCGTTTACGGGATCGTGACGTAGTGACTAAGCTTTTTAATGAGTTAGGTCCTCGTTACAAGAATAGAGCTGGGGGGTATTTACGTATTATGAAGTGCGGATTTAGATCCGGTGATGATGCTCCTATGGCTTATGTCGAGCTTGTTGATAGACCAACCGCTGCGATAGAAGATTGATTCAGATTAATAAACATAAAAATATTTTTACAGATTAGCATCAGCCCCTAAAAACGGAAATTTCGTGTTTTGATTGGGGCTGAATTTGTAAAATTAAAATTTTTGTAGTTAATCGATTTTATATTGCAGGATAAAAAATTCCTCTTGTATTCTATTTCATAAGGCGCATTATTGTTAATGCGTGTTCCCTTTTTATTCGGTTCTGTTGTCAACTCTAATGCTATGTTTTAATGTGTTTTGATGCGTAATTTACGATTAAAGCATTGCTGGTATGACGTCAATTTCAATCTTTACTGTATTATTGGCATCCTATATTTAGATGTGTAATGAATCTCTAGATGTTATGAAATTCTGCTGGATTCTTTAGATTCGAATACGGCATAACATAAAGAGAACTTGCTTTGTACGTATTTAGGTTATGCGCCACTAAGAAAAATTTATTTTTTCTGGATAATGTTTTTCCGCTAGCTCGTTAGTGTTAATCAACTTTGGTATCGTGATAGGGAAATCATTCATAAATTCTAACTATTTGAAATCATGCAGTACAAATGTCTATTTCGTACTTTTTTTACATTAAGTCACGAAATTTGAAAGTGCTGTATTTATAATTTATTAACTAATAATTATAAAAGCCAATTTAATTTAAGCGCTATTCCGTTGTGATTGTAAGCAAAGGACGTTGTGCTAAAAGGCAATATCGATTATTCTATTCAGATATTTCGTGATCTGTGGAGTCAAATAATTGGAGAGATGGCCGAGTGGTCGAAGGCGCACGCCTGGAAAGTGTGTATACGGCAACGTATCGAGGGTTCGAACCCCTCTCTCTCCGCCAAATATCGATTTACTGAGGTTCCGGTGAATTCAAAAACCTGCAAGTCCTAAGGCTTAGCGGGTTTTTTATTGTCCAACGATGTGTGGCAAGATGCCGCACCATGTCTGTATTGAGCGTAAGCGCCCAGCCGTTCCACATCGTTAGGCGTTGCAGATTATGATTTAATCCAGACCACCGAAAGGCAGCAATTCGTCGATGCGGCTGTTGGGCCAGATAGGGAGTTTTTCCAAGGTGTCTTTTAA